>Ga0194063_10001012_pt1 | contig 19073 bp, 6 predicted proteins | sample SepL3720m_MetaG_FD_155459 | JGI IMG/M metagenome (GOLD analysis project Ga0194063, IMG submission 155459) | Anoxic zone freshwater microbial communities from boreal shield lake in IISD Experimental Lakes Area, Ontario, Canada - Sep2016-L373-20m | ecosystem: Environmental > Aquatic > Freshwater >... | reverse complement strand
CCCTTGACCTCTACCGCATCGTCGCAGGAACCGTCACAGATAAAGTCGGCCAAGTATACGGCGACGTAGGCCTAGGTTCCTACGAAGGAACCGTAACCGTCGGCACCAACGGGTTGGTTTCGTTCACCGCAGTCCCAGAACCATCGGCCCTCGCGCTGACTGGCCTGGCTGCAGGCTCGTTCCTTCTTCGCCGCCGCCGCTCCGCTAAATAATGCATCGAGTGTATCCTCATTCGAAATTAAATCATTGAATTAATTCTACCTAATATCATGAAACCTTCATTACTCATCGGCCTTAGCGCCCTCGCCCTCGCCGGTTCCGCCTCCGCAGCAGTTAGCAGCAGTGCCGTGACCATCAACGTCACCGGTGCAACGGCCTTCCGTTCCGCTGCAATTGCGGCGATCCGATCCAAGTTCACTGGAAATTACAAGTACGCCCACGATGCCGCTGCAGCTGGTGTCAGTGGATCCACTCGCTCGATTTTCATCGGCAGTTGCCCATCAATCTCGACTGGCACCACCACGATTCGCTGCTGCTTTACTGGTTCGGTCGAAGGCATCCGCGCTCTGACGAAGGAGCCTACGGGTCTAAATGCTGACCCAGCTCCTCCGACCTACATGCCAGCAAGCATCTTGGATAGTACCACTGCGGCTTCTGGTGGCGCCGAACTTGCAGCTCAAGGCAGTTCATCGTCAGCCGTTGCAGGCAGCGGCACAGCAACTTCGGACATTGCGTTTTCTGATGTGAATAAGACCTCCACTCCCTTCGCGTCTGGCAGTTTCGTGACAGATTCCGTGGGTGTTATCGTGTTCACCATGATGGCCAACAAAGGTTCGACGATCACCAACGTGACTTCGCAGCAATACCGTGCGATATTGGCCAAGCCCCAACCCCTGAGCCTGTTCACCGGATCCGCCGCGGATACCACGAAAGTTTACGCAGTCGGTCGTAACGACACGTCAGGCACCCGCACGACGGCATTCGCAGAAGTCGGTTACGGTTATACCAAAGCTTGCAAACAGTACCTTGTGGTCGGATCATCAGGCACCATGACTTCAGTCCAATTGACTCCGATCAATAATGGCGATAAGTCTTCGACCGTGTGGGGATCTGACTTGGCAGGTAACGGCGGCTACAACAGTGGTGGCGATGTGGCCACCGCCTTGAAGTTGACAGGAACGTCTCCTAGCATTCTCGACGAAGCCGGCACTACGGTTTCTTCGGGTGCTAAGGTTGATATCGTGTCATGGTTGGGAATCTCGGACGCAGCCAAGGCAACGGGTGGCGTTCTTTGCGCCTACAATGGCGTGAAGCTCGAACTCACCGGGGACCAAACCACCACTCCGGTCGGTGCGGCTGGCACATTGACTGCATCTGATAAAGTGAAACTCGCCAAGGGTACTTACACTGCATGGGGCAACGAGCGCATGTTCCGTCGCACTACTGCTTCCAATGACGTTCAAAACGCATACACCGCAATCAAAGCCGCAATTCCAGCCAACATCGGCACTGCGGGCATTGCGCTTACGGCGATGAACGTGACCCGCTCCGCTGACGGCGGCACTGTCGCTCCTTGATCCGGCCGAGACTGTAAATTTTTTGCAGTAAGAAATTATTCAGACTCAGAAAATCAAGGTCAACTAAACGTGAAGCTGGCATCGGACATTCCGGTGCCAGCTTTTTCTTTGCTTCAAGGGTTAATTTCACTTATGTCGACACGCATGCGTCCACCGTACTTACTGTTAATCACGATTGGCCTGATCGCCGCGAGTTCATCCATGATCTTTCGGACATGTAGCCAGAACGAATCTTCGGCTGAAAAACCGAAGCCCCCCAAACGCACCGAAAAACGGCCTAAGCCATCCGCTGCCAGCCATCGACTGCAGCCCGCTGGCACAAGCCAGGATCAAACGGCGCCAGATTCTGCCACGATCCACCCAAATGGAATCCGAAGCGAGGATTCGTACGGCGCAGAAGCCGTCATCCCATCGCCCTCAATGGCAATGCCACCCGCCGTCCGACTGGCCGACGATGTGCGTCTGCCCGCCGCACTGATACCGGACGCTGAGGCAAACCTGACGCCCGCAGTGACCGCTGCCACCGCTGAGATTGGCAACACTTTTTATCGAGAGCTGCAGGAGACAGCCAACAACAATACTTCAAATCAAGAAGCGGACACCGCGACGATCTTCAACGATCCTAATACGGAACAGGCGCTCACTCGGGCAGACGAACAATACCGCGCGCTTTTTGGCGACGAAGACTACAATCGAAAGACTGCCGAAAGCCATATCGAAGTCAACCTACCGACGGAATCGAGCGAATGATAGACCCATCATCATCGCAGGAAAAGGACTCTTCATCGGGTTAGAAAGACCCTTCATCGCGTTGGAAAGACCCTTCATCGCGTTGGAAAGACCCTTCATCGCGTTGGAAAAACTCTTCATCGCGTTGGAAAGACCCTTCATCGCGTTGGAAAGACCCTTCGACGTGTTGGAAAGACTCTTCATCGCGTTAGAAAGACCCTTCAACGCGTTGGAAAGACTCTTCATCGCGTTGGAAGGACTCTTCAACAGGTTGGAAGGACTCTTCAACGCGTTGGAAAGACCCTTCAACGGGTTGGAGGGACTCTTCAGCGCGTTGGAAGACCTTGGCGCCGTGAGGATTTAGTTCGGGCGGGATGTTTTAGCGGCAATCTGCTTGCGCAGTTCATCAGCCATCTTACAGGCGGCATCCATTTCGCCCTCTTTGAGGGCACCTGGAGACTCTTCGATTTCTTTTTGAGCGGTGACTTCACCTTGTTCTGAAGCAATCAGCAACCATGCAAAAGATTCGACGCGTGTCTCTTTACGATCCGAAAACGGTCCAAGGATGCGGCCGAGATTGCTTTGCGCCTTGGCATTGCCTTGGAGCGCGGCTTTGCGAAACCATTGCTGGGCCATAGCGGCATCTGCGGGCACTCCCCAGCCGAAATCGCTCATGGTGCCGAGGAAGTTTTGAGCGTCGGGGTTACCCGCATCGGCGGCGATTTTGAAATAGTGCGCGGCGCGGTCGTAATCCTTTTCGATGCCTTGATCGCCGAAATAAAGAAATTCGCCGTAGAACAAGGCAGCTTCGGTGAGCTTTTGATCCGCGGCTTTTTGGATCCATTGTAGGCCCTCGCTACGGTTTTTTTCGGAATCTTCGGTTGCGGCGGCCTTATCGTCCAAAAGAACTTTGCCGAGGTTGAACTGGGCTTTGGCGGAACCTTTTTCCGCACCTTTGCGGAACCACTCGATCGCTTGTTTTTCGTCTTTCGCCACGGCCACACCGACGCTGTAAAAATAACCAAGGCCGCCGATGGCTTCGGCATGGCCTTGATCGGCCGCAGCCTTCATCAGTTCGAAGGCTTTTTGGGGATCTTTTGGCACACCTTCGCCGCGGAGATAAGCGCGGGCGCGTTGGTACTGCGCGGCAGCGTCATTTACGCTCGACTCAGGCTGGGAATCCGCAGTCGCTGGCACATTCGATTCTGCCGCGCTGAGCAAGGTGGCTCCTAACAATAACGAGATGATGGCACAAGGGTAGTGTTTCATAGGGTGATTGGGTAACTAATGGACTTAGAGAGATTTCTGTTTCTCCTCACTTTCTGTGTCCTCGGCATCGCCACCGCCATAGCCGATGACTTCGACCGTATAGAGTGACAAGGGCTCTTCGGCAGGCTTGGATTCAGCGGGTTTGCCCGAGTCAGGCTTGGTCATCGCCGCTCCAGCGGCGGCACCCGAACTCGAGGCCGAACTGACTGAGGCCACACTCGGGGCGCTGACGGCCCCGGGATTGGTACCGGTGCTGGTGCCGCCAGTCGAGATATTGGAAGAGTTTAATACAACGTTGGCGGCGATGTTGAGATTTCCGGTTACACGGATACCGGCATCCCCCGCATCCACATAGCCCTTGGGCGCGATGAGATCGACGTTACCCGCTTTCACCCCTTCGACCGCCGCAAGAACGCCAATGCCCCCACCCGTCGCCAGACCACCGAGGTCGGTTTGTACGTCGGCGCTGTTAACATTGATGAGCACACGGGTGGGCGGTGCAGTGACTACGGTTTTCGGCGAAGTACCGGCAGCAATATTGCCGTTAGATGACCACATGGTGATATCACCACCACGGAGGGTGAAGATCCGGGCCTGGCCGATCGAGACGTCCTTTTCGGTAAATGTCGAAATAGCACCACCGTATTCAGTCACAATACCGGGAGGAGTCAGCGGGTTGCCGAAAATGGCAGAAGCCATGGTAATTCCGCCACCGACACTCGCAAGACTGATGGCTCCACCCGTGGTGGTGCGGATCTCACGAGCCCGGGTGAGGATATCACCGATGGGTTGATCCTTGCCGAACAGGGTCGCGACGGCCTCGTAGCCCGCGTCGTAGTTGCCTGCCTTCGGTACATTGCGACCGGTATCGCGGAGAATCTGGTAAAATTTCTCCAAGGCGACGATGGCCTTTTGTTCCGCGGTGAGTTCGCTGAATTCGCCATTCCAGTCGATCTTCTCGAGATAGGCTGACTGCGTGCGATCGGTGCCTGCACTGAGGTATTGACTGATGAAGGCATCGACATTCATCGAGCTGAGCGACAGGCCATCAGCTTGGCCACCCGCACCCGAAACACCGGCAAGCGCGATCAGATCGGCGCCACCAAAGGGCAGGTTGGGATTGCGGAGGTTACCAATACTGGTGATGCCGACCCCGGTGCCGTCAGTAAAATTGGCACCCGTTCCGAGATCGATGTTGCGCCCGCTGAGGACTTCCATGACGCCGGGGCCATTGATCTGGATATCGCCCGCCATGGCGCTGGTGCTATCTCCGGATGCCGTGCTGCGCAAGAGGTCTCCAACCGCGTTGCCCATGGTCACATTATTGGCGAGCGAGCGGATCGTGGAGTTTTCGGCAAAGGGAATGATGTCCCGTCCGGCTGAAACCAAGGTGATGTCGGAGGCAGAAATATTCTGCAGATAAAAAGCGATGTCCGTGATGTCGCGCTGCGCCATGATCTGCGTCGCCTTGGGCGAAAACAAGGTCAGACCGGTGATGTCGCCACCCGTGGCGAAGAGACGCACCGGATTTGAGTCATCCGAATGCAGTATTCCCGGAGCGTGCAAGGCTTGTTTAACAGCACTGGTCGCGGCCGACCCAGTGGATGAACCCGTCTCTGAGAGCGAATCACGGGTGACTTGGAGGATATCGATACCGCTATGGTACGCCTGATCCAGGGTTCTGCCCACCTCACTTTGACTTTGGTAGGCCAGCGGCGTAATGACACCTGGCAAGGCTGCAGGCGAGGCGTCTGAAAGATTGATGGTCGATGCAGTCCAAACTTGCAGACCCCGATTACCGACACCAGATTTTTGCAAACCGACAATGTTCGAGTTGGCCGCGAGTTGCAGATTCCCCGTGGCGGAGGGAAACAGGGTCCAGCTGCCCACCAGATTGAGATCACCGCCAAATGAGGTGCTTTCAAGATTGGGCGCAGTCAGGCCAAATATGCTGCTGTACGATGCAAACAGTTTTAATTCTGACAAACGAAGCCAAGGTTGATTGGAGGATGCTGTCGACTCATCACCGTTGAACAAGCCCTGGCTCGAAAACCATGCACTCATTATAGAAGTCGAAGAGGAATCACCTGGCAGACTGACTGCCATGCGATGCGTGATATCCCCACCATAAGAAGCCACGGTGGCTCCCGCATCGGGGGAATAGGTATTGAAGTAGGTTTTGTACCAAAAGTTATTGTTGATCCCTTGTGGCAATAAAAACGGATTTGTGATCGGCCCGAGCAGCACATCACCTCGCGCAGCGACGTCGAAAGTCGATTTGCCGACAAACAGAGTGGTGGGCAACCAAGTGAGTGGATCCAGTGGCGCTGAGTCACCCGCATTTAGAATGCCTAGCGATGGGGAACGCGACGCATTGGTGGTGATTTCGCCGCCGGCAAACAAAGTCCCCTTGCCTTTTTCGACATAGTAGACGCCGCCATCAATGTTCCTACCCGCCACCACGCTGACGTCACCACCACCCAGTTCGAGAAGTTTTGAGGCATCGGGTGCGACGTTGACACCATCCCGAAGACCCGGCATCCGCGCATTGGTCGGACTGACGGCATCGGCATTCACGACGTCGTTTCCTGCAGTTAAACTGACGTTGCCGCCACCCAGCGCGCCGACGCCTTGGAAGAAGTTGCTGAAGTCGATCCACCAAGCCGTCGATGTGGCATTATCCGTGACGATTCCCCTATCATCTGCAAATCCACCGTCATTTGCAAACAACTGCGTCTTGGGATCCACGAAGCCGCGACGGTAAAGCCAGTTGGTAGGCATTTCACGGCTGGAATCCGCAATAATCACATCGGTTGGCGAACCTGTATTGTCATAGAATCGGGTGTAGCGGCCGATATTTGCTTGCGCTGAGATTACAACATTCCCACCCGCCAATGACCAGGATGGCGCATAAAGCTGCTGGGCCGCACCCAAAGTTCCGTCGGCCGTGTAAATTATATCCAGTCCCAGATTCACCGGCAAAACAAAGTCGTTTGCGCCGTAGATGGTGGTCGGAGTAGGCAAAGCGACTCCTGCGGTATAAATCGTCGAAAACTGATTACGGAGCTGCACATCGCGTCCAGCACTGAGGGTGATGTCGCCGGTACCCGTACGAATCACTTCAAAACGGTTGCCCTTGTTGGCATCTGTTTTAGAAATCCGAATGCTATTGGCCGTTTTACCTTCGGGACCCACAGCAGCCCTTTCCGAGTCAGAGAGTGTGTTAGGCACCGCTGGATAGAATTCGCCGACAAGCACCGAGCCTTTCGACGAACCAAGGTCGCTCGCAGAAAGAACACTACGAAAATTGCTAGCATTCATGTCGGCTCCCGCAGTGAGACGGTAGGACCACGACTGGGCATTCGTGGGTAATGGATATGACCCAAGTGGAGCATTCTTGGGTAGTGTCATCAAGGGCGCCAGCCACATGGATGAATCACCGTTAGATGCTCCTGGGGTGACTGGAGTAAAGCCATCGCTAAGAGTATTGTTGAAAACCAAATTTCCACTCGTTCGCAGAGTCAACACTCCCGGCGCACTTTTCATGCCGTAGCGAAAAGCTGAGAAATCCCAGTCGGCGGAAGCCAAGGCCTCCGGATTGGTGCTGCCAGTCGCTGAATTGTTGGCCAACCCGAGAGTAAGATCGCCCGTGGGGGGAGTGATGGTGACAGCAAGATTGGTTTTTAAGGAGCCAGAGGCGAGTGCGATAGAGACGCCACCTGTGCCGCTGGAGTAAGAAATGCTACCCGCTTCGTTAAGCGTTATGTAGCTACCCGACGGGATAGTAATATCGGTGTTGGCTATGAGGTCCGTCACCACACCCACGCGGGAGGCAATTTTCCCAGTAACGTTGGAACGGATCTTGCTACTACCGGTGCCGTTGGGAAAGGTGATGGCGCTGCCAGTATTCAATGCTATGGAACTCGCCTTCTCGAAAGTGCCACTGGCAGAGTTGAGCGATACGATAGTGCCGCGCTCTGCGATGTTAGCGCTGGAATTAGTGGCAGCAGTAGAGCCAGTCGTGTAGCTGGAGCCAGTAACCAAGGAAGCCTCAATCGCGCCGCCCGGGCTGCCAATGACGGTGGCATAAGTGACAGTGGCGCCGCTATTACCAAAAAGAAGTTTGCTGCCCAGAGGGATCACGGTTGGGGTTTTTGCATCAATCGATGTTGCCTCTCCGGTTGCGGACACAATAGTGGCTGCTGCGCTGGAGATGACGGAGTTTCCGAAACTGCCGTTCGGGAATAGCACGCTGCCGCCAGCAGCGATGGTAATGGTGCTGCCAGCGGAGTTGAGATAGAGTTGGGTATTTGCAGCAGTGGCGGAATTAATCATTTCCACACCGGGGGCGAGGACGAGGACGGAGGAGAGTTTCTCCTTCTGTTCGGCGGATTGGTTTGCCAAGAGGCGGTCTGTAATAACCTTATCGTTAGCTGATAGTGAGCCTGCGGCGCCAAGGAATGCCTGCCCATCTAATTGGACCCAACTCTTGGCGGCAATATTCATCATTCCGCCGTAATCAGTGAGATCGTAAACCTTATACCCTTCGACAACGACTGCGGATGCGCCCGTGATTTCGCTGTGGATTGGATTGATAAGAACGTCGCTGTTGTCTGCGTTCCGAGGCGCACGGAGATGGAGAGTTCCGGTAAATTTTCCTTCGAATGCGCTGGAACCGAACTTGGTGTACTCTCCGGCCACATAAGTGGCGACACTGAGATCGATCTGCGAACCCTGCTGTAAATCGAGTAAAGCGCTGGTGTTGGCCGTGCCATTGAGTTGGGTTCCTGCTTCGAGGAGGATCGATCCGCCCTTGCCTGCGCTGTCGAACTGCTGTGCCGCGACACTGAGATTTGAGCCAGCAGCGAGCGTGAGATTGTTGTGTGCCGCGAGCGAGATGCTGCCACCCGTTTTACCTGAAGCATCAATACTACCATTGACTGAGATGCTGCCTTGATCTGCCGAAAGCGTGAATTCATGGCTGCGGTTGGCGTTATCAAGAGTCACATCGCCGTTGCGGATTCTGAAATTCCGCGAAGCGAAAAATCCACCACTCTTCAGCCCACTGCTGATTGAATTAAAGGAAGCCGATCTCGTTGCATCAAGCGATCTGACGTCGAGCAGGAAACGGCCAGCCGTTTCACTGGTACTTGCCTCCCCATGAATATTGCCAACGTTGATGAAAATACCCTGCGGGGCTAGCACACTAAGAGTTCCGGCATTGCCGCCTACAGTTGCTGCCGCAACGGAGACGTTGCTGCCCGAACTAAGCACCACATTACCAGTCTCTGACTCCAGAGTGATGCTACCGGCATCGGAGAAGCGTGTGAGATCGTTGAATGCGCGAGACGTGCCGGCGACGGATAGATGTCCTCCGATTTCCAACGCTCCAGCCGTGGCGTTCAGAGTCAACTGCCCACTGGGAAGCAAAATATCGGTATCGGCCGCGATGCTGGTCCCCTGCACGGTCAGGCTGGCACCCAGCTCACTCACGATTGAAGAATTCACGCCCCTGCGTGCAAGTGAGATCGTTTGGCCGGCCTGGATGGTGTAGGTCGCTGCTTTGGTTCCAGTAATCAGCGGCGTGTTTACTACCAAATTACCCAAAGTGGAAAACGCCCCACTGCCCTCAAAAACGACGTGATCAGAAGCATTGAGCGCTAGGTCCTGATAGCCCGATACGGCGAAGGCATTGACACCCAAATGGATGGTTCTCGCATCCATTGTTAAAGCTCCCGATTGAATCACTGGAGCGCTCGCAACAGCCGCATTCGCCGAGTTTTTCAAATACACGTCCTTCGCCTGAATCATGACATTACCAGATCCCTGCTGGTAGCCACGAAGGCCGTTGCTCGAAAGAGTGATTTTCTCTAGCTTGTCTCCTCCGATGCTACCCACACCGTAGAAGTCGATGCTACGATAACTCTGCAAAGTAAGAGCCTTGGACTGCTGAGCATTACTGAGCGTCACGCCCGCCAAGGTCAAATAAGGGGAGCTACCGGGGCCCGTAACGCCGTCGAACACGACACTGATTTGACCGCTGCCAAGAGTCAGCGCGTCGGCTTGCACCTTCGCCAACGGCGAAAGGATGGAACCATACGTCGAATCGAGAATGACCGAAGATCCCGTGATGCTCGCATTCTCGCCTATCGTCATCAGAGGCAGGGCGGAACCTGTGAGTCCGCTGCGTGTGACACTTGCGGTGGAATCGCCACTGACGCGTAACAAAGTGCCATCGCCTTGGATCAATAGGGCATCTGCGGGCTGAGTCATCACTCCCGTGGAGGAGATGGCAGAACCCTTGGTGAGCTCGAGTTCCTTATTCGACGCCAAGATGATTTCAGGAGCGGATAGGAGATTCCCCGGATTATCCAGAGTCAGGCTGTCGGTATGTACGTCGATCGTCGTGCCAGCCGCACCGCGACTGCGAGTACCACCGATCAATAGACTCTCCGCGCCCCATGAGTTGAGGACATCGGTCTGTAGCGTGACTTGAGAGCCCTTGCGTGCAGTGCGATCGCCGCCCATGAGATAAATTTTCGCTTCACTGCTGATGTCGACCACTGCACCCCGTCCTGCGGATTGGGTCAGCAAGGTTCCCGCAAGTTGCAGCGCGGAACCACCTTGGAACGCGACATAGCCCGCATCCTTGGGAAGGAGCTGAGTAGGACTCGCTTTGCCGATCAGGTCGTTGGCGGAATAAATCGCGTAGGAGACCCGGCTCTTAAACACGTCGGCGGATGCCACCTCAAAACGTGCGCGCACGGGTGAAATCGTCGCTGGCTGATTGAAAGAATTAGCGAAGTAACCCGATACATAACTGGCACCGTCGCCAGACTTAGTGGAGCTGGCCGAATTGCCTGCAACAGGAGTCACCAGATAAGCCCCCTGAAGCGCCGCATAGCCGCGCGGTAGCAAGGTGTAAGTGCCTGCGGCAAGCCCATCGCTTGCCTCAAGGGTGATGGAGTCACCGACCTTCAAGCTGCTGCTAATATCACCCGGGTTGCCCGACAACGAGGCCGCGTTCGCTCCCGTATTATAATCGCCGTAGGGCGAGATTTTCGAATTGAAGCCCGGAACGATGACATAGGACTCTGGGATTTTTGACCAATAGAGATTAGCCGCCGGAGTCTGTCCGCTGTTGCGCACCCGCGCAGACCATGTTGCTCCATTGAAAGTGACCAAGGCACCCGGTTGGTATTCCTTACCTGCACCCCACTTGGCCGATGCGGTGCCGAGCAGATCCATGCTGCCGCCGTTGCCGGTCACCCAGCGTGTCGCAAATAGATCGCCACCGCCGCTAACGTCTACGGTCGAACCTGCGTTCATGTTCACGTTGTTGGCAGAAACCAGAACCGATTTTTCAGGCAGCCCAGACAAGGTGATGTTCACGCCGCTTGGATCAATCCAAGTCAATCCGTCGGGACTCATCCCGAAGGGAATTTCAAGCCCCTTGGCAGAGACCGATGTAACGCTCTGATCTTGCAAGTCGACTTCTTGAGCGATCGGCGGGGCGATCAACGAACCGACGATGAAACTATCGAATGGCCGACTCGCAGCACTGCCATCCCAGCCTATGCGAATGCTTCCAAGCGGCGCGCGCAAAACCCCAGCTTGATAGATCTTCGATGCATCAATCGCCAGATGGCCGCCTGCTGATAGAGGGGCAGTACTCGCCCCAGAGGCATGGATCGTGACCGATCCAGCAATCCCAGAATGATCGTAAGCAAAAATGTCAAAGTTTGCGAGGGTCGTCGGGTAAACCTGTGCGGCCGTCAACACCAAGTCCCCCACCATGCTGAGGACACCGTTGCCGCGAATATCACCGCCATTTGAAGTCAAACTGGCGTGACCGATGTTTTCCAAAGCCAGTGTGCCGACGTCAATCGATCCGGCACTGAGCTGCAGATTTCCCGGACCATAACTTGGCTTAAAGTTATATTTATTGGAGGGATTGGCTGGGTACTGTTGGAAAGCCAAAAATGTATCGTTCGGATTCTGAGGAGCAAGGAACTTCTGGCCCAAGAAAATATAGGAAGCCGACAGATGGACTGCATCATTCGCTTGGATCACACCTCCCCCGGCGAGACGCAGGGTGCCCGAAGCCTGGACATCGATTTTGCCCTGGAAATCGATATTGCCACCATAGGGAATCGGAGACGCGTCCGCTAGGAATTTACCACCAAGGCTGAGTGAAGCGAAAGATCCTTGTTGGAATCGATCCAACGCAAAAAATCCGGTGTTGCCATAGGCTGAGCCGCTTGGGTCAAAAAGTCCGATTCCGACTCCCAAAGTTGCGGTCGGGTTGGTAATCGCATTACCACTTTGTTTCACCACGAGATTGACATCCGCACTGGTGCGCAGTTGGTCTTCGCGGTAGTAATTTCCAGAGAATACCGAAAGTTCGCCACCCGTTGCGGTCGCACCACCAGCGGCACCGTGAAGGGTGGCATCCGAAAGCAACATTTGATACGCGGTAAGATCGATTAAACCTCCATTGCTATCGATCCGTGTGGCGACGCCACGCAGCCGGAATGGAATAAAGTTTAGCCCCGAAATTCCTGCGACTCCGCGGTTAGCCAAGGTCGCGGGATCGATATCCAAAATACCCGAAGTGCCCGAAACATCGAGTGCCGAGCCACTCTCCGCGAGAATATTGCCCGAGACTGAAATCGAGCCGCCAGCATAAACTTTGCCAACACGTCGCCCGTAAACGTCGGGAACGAGCTCGGTGACACCCGCGACATTCAACTGCGCGGCAGCACCGAGATGCACCGTCGGCAGGGCCTGGGTCATCGCCAGTTTTTGCGTGGTGCTGAGTCGAAATGATCTAGCTCCAGAAACTGAAATAGCTCCGCCCGGAGCAATCACGCTACCCAACAAGGTAACCGTGTCGCCTTTGAAAGAAACGCTTGCTCCGGCATCAGTGGAAATTTTCGCGCCCGCACCCATCACGATGTCACCGCGCACTTCCAGTTTGTCCCCATTGGGCCCCGGAAAGATGTATGGATCATCCGAGCCAAGCGCAGTAAAACTGAGACTAACGGGCGAGCGAACGCCTTTTGGATGGAGAGTTTTTTTCAATCCAAGCTCCCCATTCGATGCATTGTCAGCCATAACAATCAGACTCTCTGCTAACGGTTCAATCTGGCAGCCTGCGGCAATGGAAATCGCCGGCAAATAGGACTCAACTGGGCCGGTCGAAGGAGATCCCGCCGCGCCAACACCAGTGAGGTCATACTTCGTGAATCCGCCTTGAGTGAAAAAATCAGCCGTCAGATTGAGAGCGTTGGCCTGAAGTGGCTCGCCGATTTGAATCTGACCCGCTTGGATGCTCAAGCTGCCTCCTGCGGCACCCGAATACCCGCTGAGTGTCGAATCCAAGACGAGTCCTCCGCCAATCACTCCAGAGAATGCGATGTCTTTTCCGGTGAGAATCGAGATACTTCCGCCTTTGCCATAGGTGACTTTGTTGTTTTCAGAAACATAAGCAGCCCCGGAAACGCCCAACTGCGAGCCCTTCGCCAAAGACGCCTGATAGGAACGGATCGTGATACTGCCACCGACAATCACCTTGGGTGCCATCAGATCAACTTGCCTATTACTGTCATCAACCAAAATACCGGCTGTGGATAGACTCGCGCCGTTCGCTAGAGTGAGGCTGCCACGGCCCACGTTTGGTGCGAGGAAAGGAGCACTCCCAATCGGATTCAAGATATTGTACTCGGCCGCATCTGTCGGGGAAATATTGAAGGTGGTGAACGACAGACTGCCGCCAGCCGCATTCATATTTCCAAGAATCGAAATGTTGGCCCCGGCAAGTGCGATCGACCCCTTTGGGGTGGTCGAAAGGATGATGTCGGCAGGGACGGTAATCGTTCCATCGGGGTTCAAGATGTCGAGATTGCCAAATCCCTCTTTGCCTAACAAATCTGGAGCAAGGCTCACCGATGCTAGCCGATCAACGCTCAAAGATACGGGAGCATCTCCCACCAGGGTAAATGTGGGAATCGATGTCGCAACAGGATTCGCGGCGAAAGTAATGGCGGGCGGAATCAGCGAGGTCGCAATAAAATTGAGATTCCCGTTTAACAACAACGTCTTTTCGGATTCAAAGTTGAGATGAAGCGTGCTCAGACTCGGAAGCTTGTCGCGTTGGCGGGGGCCTTCCACCGTCAAACCACGAAGGACACCGTCAATCGCCATGCTGGGAGCCGTCATAGTCAAGGTCCCGCCTGCGGCGCCTCCGACGTAGCTTTTCTGAAGAGTTGCTGCATACAACGGATTGACGAAGGTGCTTGTGACTCCCCACTTCTCGCTGGTCACCGTCAATACCCCCGTGAATACACCATCGTAAACCTGATCTGGAGTCGCGTTTTTAATATCAACGATCTTACCGTTGGATCGCAGCGATGAGGTTTTCACCAAGCCGCCTTCATAATTGTAATAACCGCCTGAGACGTCGATGGCCGAATTTTTACTCACGACAATCGAGCCGCCGGCCTGTAAATTGATATTTCCACCCACAGCGGTCAGTTGGGCGGCGTTCCGCTCAATCAGGCCTGCAAGGCCGGTGACGTCTCCAAGTGGAGTCCCTATCCAATACTTGCCATTATAAATGCCTGTATTGCGAATATCAACCGTGAGGGTCTGCCCTCTGAGAACTGAGTTTCGCTGCAGCGGCGAGTCCGCCAACTCGGGCCCACGCAGCTGCACATTGAGGATACTCTGCGAGAGAGGTACAAAAACATCGACACTTCCTGCGACGTTAATGACCGCGGCATCATCAAGATAAATCTGACCGTCATTGAAAAAGAATCGCTGACTCGCACCAGAATAGTAGTTGGTGATTCCAGCCTCAACCTGTCCATTTGCATCAAATATCGTACGACTGCCATCGAGATCTTTATAAGGCCATACGCCCGCCCGAACTGACACCTCAGCGTTAGGGGCGAGCAGCGTCGAGTTTTTATCGAAGTGAATCGACAAACCTTCTATATTGACTTGAGAGCGCTCCGGCAGGGCCGTGCCCGGCACGGCTTTTGTGCTTGCGTAATCCGGAAGAATCCGGGTCGCACTGCCCTGCCCCAAGGTCACTACCCCGGTGAACTGATTGAAAAACATGGGGCCTCCGGAACCCAGTTCCGTGCTGCTATCAAAGTTCGGGTTCGACACCGCACCGTAACTCGCCTTCAGGTCGATTCGGCCATTTAGGTTTACCGAGGTGCTGCTGTCAATCACGCCCAACTGATTGACGTACCGACCGCTGATCCAAGTGTTTCCGGATAATCTCTCAGTGATAAACTTATTGATGAATATACTCTCGATGATGCCTGAATTCGTTGCAGTGCCAGCATAATCTCCCACGGCACCCACCCAAACGTCAAGCCCGCGAAGACTCGGGTCGCTGCCGTTGTGTGCAGCGACTCCCACTTGCAAACCCGCAGCAAGAACGGTTTGGCCGGACGCAGTGTTGATAGTACCATCATTGGTAACGTTAGGCCCTACCAGCATGATTCGTCCACCGTTTCCGCCACTGCCTGCGGCGGGCTCAGTCGGTACCGGTGGTGGTAACGTAGTTAACAAGGCCCCAGCCTGCACCGTGATATCCCCGTAGTGATTGTTCACAGGTGGTTCAGGCACAAAATCAGGTGTACCGTCACTACCACCTGAAACTTTGAGTCCCGAGAAAAGAAACTGTGCGTCTGGGTTATTGAGTAGTCCGCGTTGAATCAGGTTTGTATTGATCGGCAGCGAAGAAACCGTGAGACCACGGGCGTTCACTTGGCTGCTGCCGCCGAAAATCACCCCATTGCCGTTGATGATGTAGAGTTGCCCGGCTGGCTTGCTGTTATCAAAGGTTTTAACGCCTTTGATGGTAGTTTCAACGGCTGTCTTTATGGAACCAAGAATCTGGCTGGGATTTCCGGTTGGGTCACTGACCTTGTTGAATGCGATCCATTGGGAGACGTTTTCACCGCCCGCAGTTTGATCGAAGGTCAGAGTGGTTGCTTTTCCGACGTTGAAGGTCTGCCAATTCAGCAGAGCCTGTTGGGCGGTCTGCTTGATGGTGACCGCTGTGCTGCCATTTTCAGTCGTTTGTATGGGATCATTTGCACCCGTCCATTTTTTGGCGGGATCAGACGAAGCCTGAAGACCACCAACATCAAGTCCGTTAGGAACGACGGGGAGAGACTTAGTCGGTGCTGATGGGTTAGCGCCCAAGTGGTTCGCGCCGCTTGCCAACGCGGCACTGCGGGCGGCGTTTTGTAATACTCTAACAGCCGAAATCGTCTGGTTGGTGCGGACCAAGGCGTCTTGCGCGTTGGCTCTAGCGATGTCAGTCGCGGCAGGAGTCACTGAACCGGCTGTCGCGCCTTGACTGGACGTTGCGTTCGATCTGCCCGACCCCGCATGGAGAGGAGTGCCTGCGTTGCCATCGTAGCTGCTGATGAAAACCGTAATAAAGCCAATGAAAACGGGAGCACTACAGCGCAGTGGCGCGCTAAAGAGCGATGGGGCGTGGAAGAAAAAACGCTTAGGATTCATGACCATAGACAAAGAAAGTCACAGAGCATTCAAGGCTGCTTCGCAGGAGCACTGATGCGATTGTCGAGGATCCTATCTTTATAGCCTTGGACAAGATTCTCGACCTTGACGCGAGTCGTACTGATAAAGGGTTCTCTGGCGGCGAGAGCCTTGCCGAGAGAATAGTTTTCGAAACGATTGAGAACCTCAACTGCGGTGTTAAAAAGAGCAATATTCTTAGTTTCCCGGTCAGTGATCGTACGCTGATGAACTACAATTTCTGCGGCAAGCTTTGACCGCTCATCTTCCTTGGCACGAGCAAGGTCGGCGGCTTTTTGATAGCCATCCTTCCACTTCTCAAGTGCTTCAGTGTATTGAGCGATGCGTTTATCTCGATCCGCGAGTTTACCGTTCAACATAGTAATCGATTCGTCGGAGGCAGCCTTGTCGGCGCTGCTTTGTTTGACGAGGGCCGCATTACGCTTATCAGACTCAGCAATCTTTGAGGTAAGATCTTTATTTTTCTGTTCGGCCACTGCCGCGGCGGCTTGACCGTTGGCAGCATCCGTTTGAGCTGTTCGCAGCTGAAGCATGACTCCGCGAAGTTGTTCGCGGAGTTTGAGTGTGGGATCGGCAGCTTCGGCGGCGTGGGAGACTGCCGTAAATAGAGCGAGGAGTAGAAAAACGTTAAGAGATTTCATAAAAGGATTAGAACTTGGCGTTGATATCGAACTCAAGAATGTCGGAACTGAGAGGCGCACCGATGATCTCGTTAGAGCTCATCCAGCGAATTCCACAGCGCACTGCAGGCGAGAGCGCCATGGTACCGCGTAGGGTGAAGCCCTGAACATTGGTGCTGCCACCGGCAAAGTCAGAATCGGTAAAGGCATCGACAACTGCGTCTGACTCGACATAGCGATAGCCGAAACCTGCTTGCCAGTCGCCGAAGGATTCGAGGGCGGGCTTGCCGACTTGGAAGTTAATGTTCCACGCGGTGTCTCCGCCATCGTATGCTGAGCCATAGTTATTGACGGCACGATCGGCAACTTGGGATTTATTAAATGCGATGTTCTTGGTGACCTCGCCAATCAACGAGATGCGAACTGGGTCAAAGTGGTCGTAGTCGATTTTACCAGTTACTGTCAGGTTTCTGAATTTGGAGGAAAGGCCATAATATTGATACTGGTATGGATTGTCAGCGGCCGGACCGCCTGTATCGTTAATGACATCACGCAGGGCCATGTAGGTATTGCCACGTTGGGCAAAGCTGGGACGAGTCGTATCCGTATCACCTGGATCCTTGTCAGTCGGCGTAAGGACTGGGGATGAAAGCTTGCCTTCAACGTTACCATAATCGTAGTAGGCGATACCGAACTTGGAAGTTAGCTCTTCGGTCATTTTCCACTCGATGCCAAATTGAGCTCCGGTTAGCCATTTGTCGGTGCTAGCGAATTTCGCGGTCTGGTTGGAGGCAAAATTCAAGTCCGTGTTATACATCGGGAAATATCCGGCAGTGAAGAAGGTGGACGCCTGATCGTTTAGTTTCGCTTTGCCGCGGACTGCAAGGCCATCGAAGCCTATATCCTCATCCCACTGGACGTCCGTTGAGAAAAAAGGATTGTCGAAGCGACCTAACAGGAAAACAAGTTCCTGACCATCGCCAGGACCTGCGTCGTAGCTCATGAAGGCGCGGTCCAGCCAGATCGCATATTTTGAAAAGTTGCCGCCGGAGGCGCCGAGTGTCTGATTGGTTGAAACCGGCGTATTGCTATCACCCGTACCAATGCGAAAACCGCCATTAAAACCATCCCCCAGCATGATGTCGCTGCCGACGCGTGCACGGATGCGTGCGCGTTGGCGATTCTGGTCGACATTATATTGTGGATAATAGTTAAGGCCATACGGATCACTCTTAAGCGGTGGTCCGGTGTTGATGGCGTTGAAATTGGTAAAGCTGCCAGTTGCCGAGTCGTTACCCTTGCCATAAAAAGTGCTTTCGTAGCGGGCACGAATGTCGCCGAAGGGACGGAACTTTGAGGTCCAATCGGGCGAGGACTTCTCACTCCACTTTTCCTCGTGGGCAGTAGCCATCAGTTCCTGCTTGATCTGATCGCGCATGTTGTTGCGAACGACCTCGGGGATATAACTGACCCGAGTGTCATCGGCATTCGGCGGCAGGACGGTGTTTTGCGCCGCTGTGGCAGCATCCGCCTCAGCTTGTTGGACAAGCACGACAGCTTCCGCTTGAGTGAGGATGCCCTTTTGAACGAGGCGGCCAATCAAGTTGACCGTGACGTTGGATGACGGTGCAGCAGCCTGCCGGGCCGGAAGTTCACTGACCAGTGGCGCATCAGTGACGGGATTGAGGGATTCAGACAACGGTGTTTGGGCCGTGGCAGCGACCGGGGTGTTGTCGGGAGCGGCGTCTTGAGCATGAACTAAGCTAGAGGCACCTAATAAGGCGGCGGCGAGGAATGGACGGTTCGGAGACATGGGAAAAATAGAAATTAGATGGCCGGCTTGCGGGCTGAGATACGAAGGACAATGGGTGTAGGCATATCGGCAGGCGGAGCCTCTGGGAGCTGAAGCCCCTTGAGAACTTGGTCTTTGATCGCTTGGTCAACGGCGGGGCTACCGGTGGTTCCAACGAGTTGTGCGCGGGTGATGCGACCATTCGCATCCGGCCAGACACGAATCTGAAGTGTCATGGTCGCGCTTTTAGTCGCGGGATTTCTGCGGAGCGCGTCGGCGATGGAACTTTGGACCTTGGCCGCATACCAACCAAACTTGCTGCCGCCACCGCGTTTTCCAGTGCCGCCAATTTTGCCACTGCCACCCGAGCCCGCGCCACTCAGTCCCATATCCGGACCGTTACCCGCGATGCCGGTCCCGAGATCCTCGGAGGGCGGTGCCTCGGGCGGTGAGTTATCAGGCGGCGGCTCGTTGTCAGGAACTGGCTCCTGTTCGACC
>Ga0194063_10001011_pt1 | contig 19082 bp, 19 predicted proteins | sample SepL3720m_MetaG_FD_155459 | JGI IMG/M metagenome (GOLD analysis project Ga0194063, IMG submission 155459) | Anoxic zone freshwater microbial communities from boreal shield lake in IISD Experimental Lakes Area, Ontario, Canada - Sep2016-L373-20m | ecosystem: Environmental > Aquatic > Freshwater... | reverse complement strand
GCGTGGTCGCGCCGAGCGTGTAGCATCCGATGTCACCAGTGACGACAGCCCTGGCTTTTCGCAGCGAATAGAACACCGGCCGATGAGGACATCCGGGGCACATGAGCGGAGGCCTGGGGGGAAGCGAGAAGTCGGCTTCTCTCGTGACGGGAGCGCTGCACCCAAAAGCCAGCCGGATAGCTCCCGGAGAGAGCTCCCCGACCGTCGGCATTGGCATGGTCTCTACGGTGATGCCCAAGGATCGGACCGACCGAGTGAGAAAGTCGTCGGCCTCCTCGATCACGTACAGCTTGTCGACAGAGGACGCGAACTGCGCGAGACCGGCTGCGGGAAGCGGGAAGGCCATGCCGAGCTTGAACACGGAAGCATCTGGCAGGGCCTCTCGAACGTGTAGGTAGCACGCGCCTGCACAGACGATTCCAACTGACGTGTCGCGCATCTCGATGCGGTTGAGGGCGGTCTCCTCGGCAAATTGCCTAAGCTCGACCATTCGCCTGTCGAGGTCGATTCGCCGGAGTTTGGCCATGGCCGGCATCATCACCCACTTGCTCGGCTCAGTCACATAGGCAGGTTGTGGCTCCAGGTGCGGAAGCGGCCCCTCCTCCACCAGCGACTTGGTATGGCTCACGCGTACTGTGGAGCGGATGAGGACCGGCACATCGTAGTTCTCGGAGATCTCATAGGCCTCCCGAGTGAACTCGAGAGCTTCTTGCGAGTCGCTCGGGTCAAGAATCGGAACGCGAGCAAATGCCGCGTAGTTGTGCGAATCCTGCTCGTTTTGGGAGGAGTGCATGCCGGGGTCGTCGGCGACGAGAATCACGAGTCCGCCACGAACACCGGTGTAGGCAAGAGTGAAGAGCGGATCAGCAGCGACGTTGAGTCCGACATGCTTCATGGCGACGAGCGAGCGTCTTCCCGCAAGCGAAACGCCTGCGGCGACTTCCAGCGCGACCTTCTCGTTGGGGGCCCACTCGGCGTAGACACCAGGATGCCGAGCGAAACGCTGTAGGGTCTCCGTGGACGGCGTCCCTGGATAGCCAACTCCGACTACCGCTCCGGCCTCCCAAGCGCCCCGCGCAACAGCCTCATTACCAGAGAGCAGCGTACGGCCCACGAGCGTCCTTTCGATAGCCGCCGCACCAGCAGCGTAGGCCGGATGATAACACACGTTAACGGAGAAGATGCCTTCAGAGGACACCGATAAACTGCGCCCAAAACGCACTACGGAAACGGCGTTTCAGGGGCGGCAAGCACCGACGTAGTCACCGTTGGAGGCGATGCGGCCGCGGAGTGACGTAATGCGAACCACGTCACCCGTCGACGGCGCGTGGATGAAGTCACCGCCGCCAACGTACATCCCGACATGGTGGATTTGATCCGGATCACCGTCGATGCCGAAGAAGACCATATCTCCCGGCTCCAGCAGGTCGAGACGATTCGGAGGTATGTAGGCGCCCGCCAGGAACTGGGTGCGGCTTGTCCGAGGGATGCTGATGCCAATCTTGTTGTAGCTGTATTGCATAAGCCCCGAGCAGTCGAAACCCGATGGTGTGGTGCCGCCCCATACGTAGCGCACGCCGAGATAGCTCTTCGCGATTGGCACGACCCCGGGATGCGGCGAACCGAGCTTCGAGCGGTCAAACGGGAGCACCTTGCCCTGGTTTGCTCCGGCTGCCGCTGCCTGCGCATCCGCAAGGGCCTTCGCCCGAGCAGCCGCGAGCTGCTCCTGGCGGATACGCTCCGTGTCGATGAGCTTCTTAAGGTCGCTCTTCAGGGATGCGAAGTACTCTGATTGCGCTTGTTGTGCAGCGTGAACTTGCGACTGCTTGCGCCGTGCCTGCTCACGCAAGGCGAGCTGCTCGGACTCGCGGGTCTCTAGCGCGCGCTTGGCGGTCTCAACGCGTGTTCGCGCTTCCTTTACTGAAGCCACGAGCGAAGCGTCGTTTCTCCCAACACGACGCATCAGATCGATGCGTGCGACAAAGTCCTGAAAGTCGGTTGCACCGACGAATACCGCGACTATGTCAACCGAACCGGTACGGTAGATGTTGCTGACGCGGCGGTTAAGGAGAGTCTCAGAACGCTTGACGTCACCTGTGGCCAGCTCGAGATCTTTCTCTGTCGCCGATATTTGCGCGCGGGTCTTGTCGACCGCTTCCTCAATCTGCGCTTGCTCCTCAAAGCGAAGCTCAAGATCGGTATTGAGCTGTTCAAGCTTCTTACCAGCGGCCTCGGCCTGAGCGCGCTTGGCCTCAATCGCGGCGTTAGTGGGGACTGCGCCAGCGGTGAGCACCGCGCCAAGCAGCGTTACGGCAGCGACCAGCATCGCGATGAGGACGCGCGTGGATGTGGTGTGAGGCGATGTCCGCACTCAGACCTCCTGCTGCGATTCGGCTACGATTGAAGGTGAGACCAGCTGCGTTCACGGACGAATCAATTGTAGCATCGGCGCACAACCCGACCAAACTATCTCACTTACTCGACATGGATAAGCGAGACGATTCGGATGTCTTCCGGGAGTTTAGACCGGCCTCCGATGAAGTCGAGTTCAATCAGGAACGCGAAACCGGCCACCCGCGCACCTGTCGCCGAGATCAGCTGTGCCGTGGCGGCTGCAGTGCCACCAGTGGCGAGTACGTCGTCGACGATTAGGACAACGTCGTCGGGATTGAAGGCATCGGCATGAACCTCGAGTGTGTCGGTTCCGTACTCCAGGTCGTAGGTGAGCGATGTGGTCTCGAAGGGGAGTTTGCCCGGCTTGCGAGCCGGAACAAAGCCAACGCCAAGTCGATAGGCTAGCGCACCACCAAAGATGAAGCCGCGGGCTTCAGCGCCGATCACCTGAGTGATTCCGGCATCACTGTAGGCATCAGCCAAAGCATCGATGCTGTCGCGAAAGCCCTCGGGACTTGCAAGCAGCGGAGTGATGTCTTTGAAGATCACGCCCTCTTTGGGCCAGTCAGGAATGTCACGAATATATGTCGAGAGATCCACAAGTCCTCCTTGTATGGTCCGGTCCGTCGCCCGATAGAGTACCCCAAAACATGCCGAGAGCGTGGGGTCTGTCCGAAGGGTGTGTCAAAGGTGATGAGCGGGGATTCTTCTCGGCAATCAGATTGGGCACGCCTGCTCCGCGAGTACCGCGACTTGGTCTGGGGTTCCCAATACGACGAGACGCTCCCCCGCCATCAGAACTGAGGATGCCAGCGGATTGGCGTCCACCGTGCCGTCGGCCTTGACGATCGCGACGACCTGGGCTCCCGTGATCTCCCGGATGCGGGCCTCGGCGATGGAACGGCCCACATAACAGGAGCTCGGCCCAAGCTCAATCTCTTGCAGCCTGAACTCGACTCCCTCCCCGCTGGCCACGATATCGAGGTAGTCCGAGACCGTCGGGTGCAGAACCATCGACGCCATGCGCCGCCCGCCGATGACGTTGGGAGTGATAGTGCGGTTGGCACCTGCCTTGAGGAGTTTGGCCTCGGTGGATTCATGGGACGATCGCGCCACAATGAACAGCTCGGGGTTAAGCGCTCGAGCGGTGACGGTGACAAAGAGGTTCTCGGCGTCAGACGAGAGTGCCGTGACGATGCTGCCAGCCCGTTGGATACCAGCTTGTCCCAAAACCTCTTCCTCGGTTGCATCGCCATGGACGAAAGGCCAGCCATACTCACGCGCAGCGACCTGGGATTCGTCCGCGAGATCGACGATGACAAACGGTGCACCCTCATCGGCAAGCGCACGTGCTACGACCGAGCCAACACGACCGAAACCGGCGACCACCGTGTGACCTGACAGGTTCTCAAGTCGCCTCTCCATACGTCGTCCCTCCAAGATCTCCTGAATGCGGCCCTCGAAGACGAACTCGACGAGTTGACCAAACACGAAACCCAAAGCTCCCACACCTGTGATGATGAGCCCGATAGTGAACAAGCGGCCAGACGATGAAAGCGGGTGAACCTCACCGAAGCCAACAGTGGCAACGGTGATTGTGGTCATGTAGACCGAATCGACTAGGCTCCAGCCCTCGATAAGCATGTAACCGCCGGTGCCAGCCACGAATACGCCGACAAGTATCCCCAGCGCCCATGCAAACCGCCGGCTCACGCGAGCACGGCCTCATCGCGCAAACTGGCGATACTGGGCAGGTTGCGATATTGGCCGTTCAAGTCGAGACCGTAGCCGACCAAGAAGCGGTCCGGCATCGTGAACCCGCAGTAAGAGATGGGAACATCGGCAATTCTGCGCGCCGGTTTGTCGAGCAACGTGCAGACATCAAGCCGAGCCGGATTGTGAGCGCGAAGCAGCGAGAGGACGTAATTCACCGTCAGCCCGGTATCGACGACATCTTCTACCAGCAGCACGCTGGCTCCCCCGATGTCATCCGAGAGATCCTTGGTGAGCCTTACAACACCGCCCTTGCCGGCGAAATAGGGCGAAACAGCAAGGAAGTCCATGGCGAGCGGCAGGTCGATAGCACGCGCGAGGTCGGCCAGAAAGTAGAGCCCGCCCTTGAGCACGGTGATCAGCCGTAAATCTTGTCCCTCGTAGTCGCGCGTGATGGCACAGCCCAGCTCGGTCACACGTGATCGCAGCGCAGCAGAATCGAGCAGGATTCGATCGCAGGCATCCGGGAAACGAGTGTCCATCACTCTTGTCCTTCATCGGATGCGACCATTCCGCCGCCCCGCGAGTGCGCGACCGGTACAGACGGGACCCCGAAGCGTGCCAATAGACGGCGAAAATCCTTCTGGTAGAAGATCTTGACGTTGACTTCGGGATAGAGCTCCCTTAAGCGCCTGACCTTGCGGTTCTTCTTGGTGACGAGCTTCTGGCTCATGGTAGTCAGCTCAATATAGACGTCAAAATCAATGAGATAGAAGTCTGGCGAAAACGAGGCGATAACCCTACCCTGTCCATCCCACTCGATGGGAAAGGTTCGCGGCTCGTAAAGCCACCGGATGCGGTAGAAGTCCAGAATCTCGGCGGCGACGCGCTCGCTTGCGTGCGCGAAAACGATGTCAGCGAGCGGGGGGTGGTCCAGCGGCTCATCGACGGGCACCGGCCGGATGGTGTCGTCGCCAGAAATCACGCTAGCTGAGGTCCTCGAACGCCCGCTTAAGCGAACGTCTCAGCAGACGGCTCTTGAGCTCATCTGTGAGCGTTCCGAGCTCAGAGAGGGTCTCGCCGAGCTTCTGCCGTGTCTCAGTCGTGCGATGCCGGAATGCGGGCATGAGAATCTGTGAGAAGAGCGTTGCTTCACGGTCCGAGAAGGTCTCGTACATTCTCAGGTGGCGCGGCTCCACGCCGAAACGACGTAGTTCCCACGCGGCGTGCGCGATTTGAACGTCACCGGGTTCCAGTGCTTCGCCCTCATCGGTCTTGAGAGGCACCACAAGTCCAAACTCGGCAAGTTCTCTCAGGAAGGAAATCGGGATGCCGAGCGAGTTGGGGGCTTCCTCCAGAGGGAGTGGCGCGTCGTCCTTTGTGATGAGAGGCAGCGGCTCGGTCATCCCCACCGGGCTATGCTGAAGCTCGGGAGGAATCCGGCCTCGATCAAAATCGGAGAGCTTCTCTCGGATGACGGCGAGCGGCAGAAAATACTCTCTTTGCAGCCGAAGAATCATCTCAACGCGAGCCACGTCCGCTTGCGAGAACTTGCGGTAGCCCCCCGCGGTCCGTTCCGGCGCGACGAGGCCCTCTTCCTCAAGAAATCGCACTTTTGAGATTGAGAGATCGGGGTGGGCGCCCTCGAGGCGCTGCACCACCTCTCCAATCGTGAGGTAATCTCGTCCTGTCATCACAGCACCATCCTCTAAGCACCACTCAGGAAGAGCATCTGAAACGTGCCGATCTGAAGGACGTCACCGTCTTCTAGGGATGCTTCCTCGGCCACGACTCCGTTTACGTATGTCCCATTCAGCGAGCCGGCGTCGGAAACCCTGACTCCCCGCTCATCGGACTCCACGACCGCGTGAGCGCGGGAAACCGTCATGTCATTGAGGAAGATGTCGCTCTGGGGATCGCGCCCGATGACCAACCGCGTCCTATCCAAGAAGAATCTCTCGCCTGGCTGAGGCCCTTTGCGGACAACAAGCAGGGGACCATCATTGCTGGCACCGAGCGTCTGGGGATCCGCTTTGCCCTCGAGTACCACCGGCTCGAAGGATGTGGTGGTCCCCTGAACCTTCATCCCACAGCTGGGACACTCTTGGTCCTCCGGCTTCAGCACGGCGGAGCATCCGGGGCAGTCACCCATCGCGTCGCTCACTCTCTCTCGGCGCCCTAGCTGGAATAGCCAATATCGGGCTTGCGAAAAGCCGACTGAATTTCCTGCTCAAGTGCCTCGATGACCTCTGAGTTCTGAAGAAGCTCATCGCGCTTCTCGTCGCTGAGACGATTACGCACATAGGGATCATTGATAGCGGCCATCAATGATCGACCGTTGTGCACTTCGCGTATGACGTACTCAACAACCCGCTCTTCCACCGGGTCGGTCGTGAGATCCTGAAGGAACTGCTTGAGCCGTTCGTTAATGCTGATTGCCACGCTTCCTCCCAAATATGCACGAATCCATTGCGTCACAGATTGGCGGCTCAGATCTCGTCGATCTCATCCTCAGTAGTAGCGGAAACGTCGAAACGCGAGACACCGCGAAGATCATTGGCCAGGATCTCTATGAGGCGATCGACATCACGGCCCGTGATGACATCCTCGCCAGCTTCGCGTCCCGCCTTGAGCCGCCTGACGAGCTCGGCGCGCAGGATGTCGATCTTGCCATGCAGCACCCTGCGCCGATAGGAAACGCGCTGCTCTTCTGCATATAGCTCGTCGAGAAGTCCACGCAGAACGTCATTGGACTTGTGCTCTAGATCGAGGAGCGCATCGTCGTTTGTGTCGTTGAAGTCCATGCGGTGCCCACTTTCCTCTGAGGCCGCTCACCTGTGATTGTAGCGCAAGCAACAAGAAACGTGCGCCGTCAAGCTTAACCCTACCTTGAGCCTGCGGTTCGGGATACCGGCGGTATCTGTTGCAGCAGCTCACTGTGCAGACGAGCTGCAATCTCAAGCTCGCCCGCTGAAAGCTTGCCGGCGACGATATCCAGTCCGAGAGCCTCGGCAAGCCCCTCGGCGACCGCCTGTCGAACACAAGTGCGGGTCGGTGGGATACCTAAGGCCGACTCGAGAGTGAGGGTGTCCTGAGAAAGACGCTCGCGCTCCTCGGCAGTCAGACGAAACACGGACGCCTCTCTCACTATGTCTCGCGAGATGGTGAACGACCCGTGCTGGAGCACCGTGCTGCCCAACCAGACTTGGGCCGAACCAGAAAGCTTGCGCACCCCCATCGAAAGATCAGCCTGCGTCGTATGAAGGTAGCAAGCCGCGGAATCGCGCGACCCTCGCGGCCTAGAGGTCAGCGCAGCGTCAACGCCGAGCAGACCGTAGGCCATAGCGAGCCCGCCACACAGCATGCGATACGAAGCATTTGTGCCCCGCGGAATCCCGTCAGCAACACCGGCGATCACAGAGTAGGTGACCTCATCGTCGTGCAGTACGCCCCTGCCGCCGGTGTGACGCCGTACCAGATCAATCCCGTGGGCTGAGCAATAGTCAGCGTCGACTGAATCGGCGTCTTGGAAGCGTCCCAGCGTAACCGTCGGACGCGCCCACTCGTAGAGTCGCAATGTCGGCGGTGCGTCACCGTCCTGGCGAGCAACCTGAATAGCGCGGTCAACCGCCATGTTCCAGGCTCCGTCAGCGGACACCCTGTCAGTGAGAAGTCGCCACGTGGTGCTCATCACGGGCGACTCACGCCTCGGGTGGCCGGTAGCGCAGATCCGGGTTACGGGCAGCCCCTGCCTCATCCAGACGGCGAACCGGCGTGGTATATGGTGCGTGCTTGAGCAGCTCTGGATTAGAAGCGGCTTCCTCGGCGATGGTGAGCATCACCTGGGCAAACGCGTCAAGGGCGGCGAGTGGCTCCGTCTCGGTAGGCTCGATCATCATCGCTTCCTCGACAAGCATCGGGAAGTAGACCGTGGGCGGATGGAAGCCGTAGTCGAGCAGACGCTTCGCCATGTCGAGTGTGCGGACCCCGTTCTCGCGCTTCTGCCGGGCACCGCTCATCACAAACTCGTGCATGCAGGTGCGGCCGTAGGGCACCTCAAATGCGTCCTGCAGCAACACCTTGAGGTAGTTCGCCGACAAAACCGCCTGCTCGGCGACCTCTGTGAGCCCCTCGCCGCCCAGGGCGCAGACGTAGGCGTAGGCGCGCACGAGGACTCCAAAGTTGCCGTAGAAGCTCCGAACGCGGCCGATGGTGTGCTCAGGCCAGCCTAGGCCAAAAGTCCCGTCTTCAAGTTCCACGGAAAGAGGGCCTGGGAGGAAGGGCGCCAGCTCTTCGGTCACGCATACAGGACCAGAACCAGGACCTCCTCCACCGTGGGGAGTGGAAAACGTCTTGTGTAGATTGATATGCATTGCATCGAAGCCCATGTCGCCAGGGCGCGCCTTGCCCAAGATCGCATTGAGATTCGCGCCATCGCAGTAGGCGTAGGCACCGACAGCGTGAACAGCCTCGGTGATCTCCACAATCTGCGAGTCGAAGAGTCCAATGGTCGACGGGTTGGTCAGCATGAAAGCAGCCGTATCTGAGTCAAGCGCGGCCTTCAATGCCTCGACATCTACCTCACCCTGCTCGTTGCTGGGAATCGTGACGGTCTCCCAGCCGCACATGGACACGCTCGCCGGATTGGTCCCGTGCGCAGTGTCCGGGATGATGACCTTCCTTCGCGCGTCCCCACGAGCAGTGTGCGCGGCGCGAAAGACCATCAGAGCGGTTAGCTCACCATGAGCACCGGCCGCGGGCTGAAGCGTGATGCCTGGTAGGCCGGAAATCTCGGCAAGAACGTCGGACAGTCCCGACATCAGTTCCAGCGCACCCTGTGCCGATGCTTCGGGCTGATAGGGGTGCAATCCTGCGAATCCGGGAAGTCGACAAGCGTCCTCGTTGATGCGCGGGTTGTACTTCATCGTGCAAGAGCCCAGCGGATACATGCCCGAATCGACTCCGAAGTTCATTGTCGCGAGATGCGCATAGTGGCGCATGATCTCGAGTTCGGTGACGTTGGGCAGAACCAACGGCGCGCGCCGAGCTCTTCCGCCCAAGAGGTCGTCAACAACGCCCATCGGGACGTCGAGCGGAGGCGCTTCCACACAGCGCGACTCCGGCGCACCAAGCTCAAAGATAAGAGCGCGCGGACCGCGAACGGGTGCGGCGCCGGGTGCGTGCGCGAGCTTCTCGGTCACAGCGACGCCACCTCCTTGGCAAACGCATCCATCTCGGCCCTGGTGTTCTTCTCGGTCACGGCGAAGAGAACCAGATTGTCGCCGGCGGCCGGGAGCATGCCGGTTGCGTGCTCAGCCTCGACGTCTGAGACATCAACACCGGCGAAGAATCCTCTGGCAAGGAGCGTGTCTTGCATGGAGCGCACGTCGCCAAGGAATTCCAGCGCAAACTCGTAGCCGAACGCGGCTTCCCACGGCGCCCGAAAGCGGCCAGTGGCGAGTAGTTGCTCGCGCAAATAGTGAGCCTTGGCGACACACGAGCGAGCAATTCCGGCCAGACCGTGCTCCCCCACGGCCGACAGATAAGCGCCCGCTGCAAGAGCGTTGAGCGCGTGGTTGCTGCATATGTTGCTGGTGGCCTTCTCGCGGCGAATATGCTGCTCGCGAGTGGAGAGCGTCAGCACAAAAGCCATCGCGCCGTCGACGTCAACGGTACGTCCCACGATTCGACCCGGCATCTGACGCACATGCTCCTGTCGGCATGTGAAGAAGCCGAGACCGGGGCCTCCAAAGGATGTGGCACTGCCGAGAGGCTGACCTTCGCCTACCACGATGTCGGCACCGTAGACGCTGGGGGGTTCCATGATCCCGAGCAATACCGGATTGGTGGCGACCACGAGCAGCGCTCCTGACTCGTGAGTCATGAGCGCCATACGCTCCAGGTCTTCAAAGGACCCGAAGAAGTTCGGGGACTGCACAAGCACGGCAGCCACGTCGCCCTTGGCAAGAACTTCGGCTAGTCCGAGGAGGGCCGTATGGGCAGCGCTCGCAAGGACGGTCGCGCCCGTGGTGACGTCAGCAGAGGGCTGATCGCAAAGGCTGAACTGCCCCGCATCCGAGTACGTTGCCAGAGTGTTCTGCCACTCGGGATGCACAGTGGGTAGACACACGACGGTGCTGCGGCGGGTAACCCGACACGCCATCAGCGCGGCCTCCACCAGTGCGGTCGCGCCGTCGTACATCGAGGCGTTGGACACGTCCATGCCCGTGAGGGCGCAGATCATCGACTGATACTCATAGATTGCCTGCAGGGTGCCCTGGCTGACCTCGGGCTGGTAGGGCGTGTAGGCGGTGAAAAACTCCGGCTTTGAAAGCACATGGTTCACGACGCTCGGAACGTAGTGGTCGTAGCAGCCGGCCCCCATGAAACTGACCAGCTCAGAGGCCGCGATATCTTGATCGGCGAGAGCGGACAGATGCGAGGAGAGCTCGATCTCTGACATCCCCTCGGGCAGGTCCAACCCACCTACAACTCTGACCGCTTCGGGAATCACATCGAACAGCACGTCCACATCGGCAACGCCAACAACGCGAAGCATGGTCTCGCGCTGTTCGCAGGTGACGGGTATGTAGCGCATTCGCCTAGCCTTCGACGATGAAGGCGTCGTACTCCTCGGCGCTCATGAGCGCATCGAGCTGAGCTGCGTCCTCAAGTTTAACCTTGACCATCCACCCTGCACCATGAGGGTCCGAGTTGACCGTCTCGGGCGTATCGCCGAGCGCGGAGTTGACCTCCACAATCTCGCCGGACAGCGGAGCGAATAGCTCTGAAACGGACTTGACCGACTCGATCTCGCCAAAAGAATCGCCCGTGGCGAGAACGTCTCCGGCTGAGGGGAGGTCAACGTAGACGACCTCACCGAGCTGGTCTTGCGCGAAGTCGGATATTCCGATGGTGGCCACGTCGCCTTGGACGAGAACCCACTCATGCTCATTTGAGTACTTGCGGTCGCTTGGGTGTGCCATAGCCTTCAAGTGCTCCTTTCGGTGACGGGGGTATTGGCCTGCTAGGCCGACAACGAGGTCGACGTAACAAACGGCGGCTTGACCACGATTGCCTGAATCGTCTTCTTGCGAACCTCTACCTGTAGAGCAGTTCCAGGCTCAGAGAGCTCGGCGGGAACGTAGGCGGTCGCAATCCCTTTTTCCAGCGTTGGCGAGAAGCTGCCGCTCGCTACCTTACCCACCACGGCGCCCTCGCGCAACACAGACATTCCGTGGCGTGGGATGGCCCCTTCGATGGTGATGCCTACCAGTTTGGTAGTCGGTCCTGATGCGCGGACCTTCTCGACCGCTTGAGCGCCGATGTAGCCAGTCTTGGCGGCGGGGACAACCCATCCCAGACCGGCCGAGATAGGATCGACCGTGCGATCCATATCGCTACCGTAGAGCGGGTATCCCATCTCCAAGCGTAGAGTGTCGCGAGCGCCGAGCCCGACAGGGCTGACTTGGCCAAAAGACAGGATGGAGCGCCAGAGCTGCGGGGCGGACGACGTGGATGTCAGAATCTCAACTCCGTCTTCGCCGGTATAGCCCGTGCGAGCAACAAGCGCCGGAATCGTGTCGAGAAGCGCCTCACAGAGTGTGAACCGGGACGGCGCCTCCCATCCCTGAGCAGCGAGTTCACGCACAATACTGAGAGCCTCGGGACCTTGGAGCGCGATAAGCGAGGTCCGCTCGGACTCGTCGACAAGCTCAATTTCGTCAGGAGCATGCGTGCTCAGCCAGGCGAAGTCGACTTCGTGGTTGGATGCGTTGGCGATGATCAGGTACTCCAGATCGCCCGAGTGATAGACGATCAAGTCATCAATGATGTATCCATCTTCATCCAGCATGAGCGTGTACTGAGCTCGACCCAGCTCAGAAATCTTGGACAGATCGTTGGTGAAGAGCCTCTGCAGGTAATCGAAAGCAGCAAAACCAAACACTCTGAACTCGGCCATGTGACCGATATCAAATACTCCGGCAGCCCTTCGGACCGCGTTGTGCTCTTCGATGATGCCGGCATATTGCACGGGCATCTCCCAGCCCGCAAATGGCACCATGCGAGCACCAAGTGCGACGTGCTCTGCATACAGAGCCGTGCGTTTCAACTCATCCGACATGCGTTCCTCCGCTGTTCTCAGATAACTGTCCGACACAAACCGCGTCTATCGCCCCTCGAAGTCGAGCCAATCTAGCAGGTCTAGATAGGTGCGGCCACCGGAGGCGGGCCGCCAAAAAGCTTCCGCCACACTCGCACCGACCCTATCCAGATCCTAAGAAACAGGTTGGGTCGCTTCACATCGTACGTGGCGACCAGCGGCACGCGCGAGATCATCTTGCCCGCCTGCGTAAATGTCGCCACGCCAACCGTCTGCCCCTTCTTGATTGGCGCTGCTACAACGCCGACGGTGACAGTCCGAGTGATGGGACCGCTCAAGTCCAGCACGGAGACCGTCTCGTCTCGCGAAATCGCTGCAGGAACGCGCCGGTCCAGATAGTCAGCTACCGGCGCTTCGGCGACAACCGTCCCCCCCACCGCGAGTTGCTGGGCACGATAATGTGCAAATCCCCAGTCGAGGAGCTCGCGAGCTTCACGGAATCGCTGCAGCTCCGACGAAGTACCGAGCACAACCGCATACAACGTCAGCCCTTCGCGCTCAGCCGCCGAGAGAACCGAGTATCCCGCGCCATCAGTGAAGCCGGTCTTGATCCCAATGGCCCCGGCGTAGTTGCCGATGAGGAGGTCTGTGCTGTGCAAGACTTCCTTGCGTGCTCCGGATCCTATCGTCACCGTCTGCATCTTCACAATCTCGCGAAATCTTGGATTGGCCATGGCATACCTGCCGAGAACCGCTAGATCAGAGGCCGTGGTGTAGTGCCCCGGCTCATCGAGCCCGTGGGAATTGGCGAAGTGTGTGTCCTTGAGACCGAGCTCGACCGCCTTGGCGTTCATTAGCTTGACGAAAGCCTCATCGGATCCCGCCACACTGCGCGCGATAGCAACCGCGGCGTCGTTGCCTGACTTCACCAAGAGCGCCTCAAGCACCTGATCCATCGGCAGTTTCTCACCTGGTCGCAAGAAGGCCGTCGACTCCCCAACTTGCCCTGAGGCCTTGGGAATCACAACCATGGTGGTCATATCGCTTTCTTCCAGCGCTACGACCGCTGTCATGATTTTGGTGATACTCGCCATCGGGCGCCGTTCTGCTTCCCGCCTCGACCACAACACCCTTCCCTCACCGTCGACGAGCGCTCCCGCACGCATCGTGACATCGGGGAGAGCCGCGGTCTTTATGGAGCGCTTGGACGCAGCTGCCCCGTCCACCTGGTCGGATGCGCGCGTCTCGGCAAAGGCGCTCTGGCTGGTAATGAGTACCAGCGCGAGTGCCACTGCGGTGGCGAAGCCGTAGCCCCGATTGCGCTCTCGCCGAGCACTGCGGGACACTGCACGGTCAGCATCAAGACGCGCAACGTGCACCGTATGGTCAAAAGCCGGCCGAGTTGGGGAAGAGTCATAGCGTGCCCCGAGATGGGACACGTTGCGTGTTTCGAGATCAGCAGACGTTGTTGAGTGATGGAGTCGCATTGAATTCCTGTCGAGATTCTCGGTCACCCGCGAGACCAGCATGCATGTTCGCCTCTCAGATCGCGGGTGAACTCGATCTGCAGGTAAGCCATTTCCGGCCCACTGAGTCTACTACGCTCGGCACACCCGCAATGCTAGACAGAGGCTACCGATGAACTATACGAGGTTCGAGCAGCTCGTTCTTGGCGTCGCCGCCACCACAATTATGGGCAGCATTCTGATCACTTTGGCCAGCAACGGATGGTCGGGATGGGCCAGCTTCGTGTCCCAGATCCTACTGATTCCGGTGCTGATCGCCGCTGTCCACTATGGTCGCAGGGCTGGTCTGCTCACGGCTCTTCTCGCTTCCGTAGTATTCATCATGCTGAAGATCCCCGTGCTGTCGGCCCCGGAGGGTCTGGGTGCTTCAGAAGTGGGAATGATTGCCCTCACTGTCGCGGCCTTTGGTCTTGTGGGCATCGTCGGCGGCGACCTCTGCGGACGAGTGAAGTACCTGTTTGGGCGATTCGACAACTCGGCGACGATTGATGACTGGAGCCGCGTCTTCAACCAGCGCAAAGCCGCCGAACTGCTCCAGTACGCTCGCGAGCGATTCTCGCGATACGGCGATTCGTATTCGGTGATCGTCATTACGCAGAATCCCGCACTGGTCTCAGGCCTGTCCGCCAAACGCCAACGTAGTCTGGTAAGAGAGATCGCTGGCCACCTTCGCGGCGACCTGCGCATGGTCGACGAAGTGGCTCGGCTCGATGACGGACGGTTCCTCGTGATTCTTCCTCGCGCCTCGCGCGAAGCCGGATTCGCGGTCGCAGAGCGGCTGACCGAGGCGGTCCGCGAGATGATGGATACAGATCAGGATGGCGTTTCTTCCCGCTGCTTCTCGGCTGGTGAGGACGCTCTTGAGCTGGGGTCTCTCTTCACGAACCTCGCTCCCCAACCCGCGAGCTACGTAGGATCGAGCTCGTAGACCGAATCTGGTCGCAGGACGCCATATCCTTCAGCCAACAGCGTGTCTTCCGCCGCGATGTCGTCGACCTTGAGGACGTCGACTGCGGCGTCACCTGCGGGCTTCACAAAGCAGTACGCGTACTCGACGTTCTTCTCGGCTCGGTCGAGAGCCTCCAAGACGTCCGCTAGGCCGCCTGGGCGATCAGGAACCTCGACGGCGATCACCGGGGTCAGCGTGACGCTGAAGCCGCAGCCGACAAGGATGTCGCGAGCAGCGCGCGGCGTGTCACAAATGATCCGGACGACACCGAAACTTTCAGTGTCAGCAACCATCAGGGCGTGCATGTCGATGCCCGCGTTGCCGAGCGCTCGGGTGAGCTCGGCCAGTCGGCCCGTGCTGTTCTCCAGAAACACGGAGATCTGTTCGATCATGTCCGGTCACGCACCTTCCGTCTCGGAGCGCAGATCGACGACCCTCTTTGCCTTGCCTTCACTGCGTGCAATTGACTTGTGCTCGACGAGCTTGACTTCGATCGATACCGCAAGAACGGATTCGATTTGGCCCTTCACCGTTCTTTGCAGCCTCTCGAGTTCGCGCACCTCGTCAAAACCGAAGTCCGGTGAGACCTCCACCTGGACCTGAACGTGGTCGAGTGAACCGCGCTTGGTCAGCACGAGCTGATAGTGCGGCGCAACGCCAGCGACTCCAGCCAGCACTTGCTCGATCTGGCTCGGGAACACGTTCACACCGCGGATGATAAGCATGTCGTCGGTCCGGCCCGTGATGCGCTCCATACGCCGAAACGTCCTGCCACATGCACAGGAGCCAGGAATGATTCGCGAGATATCACGGGTCCGATAACGAACGACCGGGATGCCTTCTTTGGTCAGAGTCGTGAAGACAACTTCGCCGTAGTCCCCATCCGGCACGGGCAACAGCGTCTCCGTGTCCAGAATCTCGATGAGAAAGTGGTCCTCAAACACGTGCAGACCGTTTTGGTGGATGCATTCCGAGGCAACACCAGGGCCCATCACCTCGGACAGACCATAGATATCGATTGCGGTAATCCCCATTGCGCGCTCGATCTGCTTTCGCATGTTCTCGCTCCAGGGCTCAGCGCCAAAGACGCCAACCCGCAGAGGTAGGTCTCGAACGTCGATGCCCATCTCAAGCGCTGTCTCGGCGATAAGAAGCGCGTAGCTGGGAGTGCAAGCGAGGACGGTCACCCCAAAATCCTTGAGTATCTGGACCTGTCGGCGCGTATTGCCACCCGAGACGGGCACCGTAAGAGCACCCAAGCGCTCAGAGCCATAATGAGCACCGAGGCCCCCGGTGAAGAGGCCATAGCCGTAGGTGACTTGGACGACGTCGTCGGGCGTCACTCCTCCCGATGCAAAGGTTCTCGCCATCAAGTCGGCCCATCGGTCGATATCTCCCTGCGTGTAGCCAACAACCGTGATCTGCCCCGTGGTGCCCGAGGAGGAGTGCACTCGCACAATGTCGCGCATCGGGGCGGCGAACAGACCGTACGGGTACGCAGCGCGAAGATCGTCCTTCACGGTGAACGGAACTCTCCTGAGGTCATCAAGCGACTCCAGGCTCGCGACGTCAAAGTCCGCCGCATCAAACTTGGCGCGGTATGCGGGCACGTTGTCGTAGACCCGCAAAAGAAGTGACTTGAGCCTCTCAAGCTGAAGAGACTCCAGCTCCAGCCTGCTCATCGATTCCAATTCCGGCTGGTACACAGCACCCCCCGATCGTCACCGGCTACGCACTCACCTGCCCAGGCGCTAGGGCGTCTTGGGCGTCACCGTCGCTGTCGCAGTATTGGAGCCCTTGGTTCCAATGCGCAAAACCTGGATCTTGGGCTTGTAGTCCGAGCTAAACGTGTCTTTTCGGACTACCTGGCCCGCCTTGGTCACTGTACGAGTCACTATGACCTTTCTGCCAGTAACGCCCGCATCCTTAACGACCTTCTTCCCGGTCGCAAGCGTGGGATCGTTGACCTTTTCAATGGGAAAAGGGGTCTCATTGGTGAAAGGGCCAGTCGTGTAGGCGACTTCATAGCCGGTCTTTGTGCCGTAGAACGAAATAGTGATCGAGTCATTGGTATATGCCACGGAGACAAGGATCCAGTCCTTGGTATCGTTCTTCCACTTGAGATCGGGGCCACCCCAAGAAACGGTCGCGTCGCGTCCAGTGGGATAGTGGGCGATGTAGAAGGAATGGTTGGTGCGGTCAGGGATAGGCACGCCCGCGAAAAAGGCCGTGTTGAAGAGCGTAGTCCCGACCTGACAAATACCCCCTCCCAGCTGCGGAACCAGCTTACCCTTCACGATTGCAGGAGCCTCTTGGTAACCTTTGGCAGCAGTGCGCTCACCAACAGCGCCGTTGAACGAGAATGTCGCGCCGGGTGCCACGAGCTTGCCGTCAAGAGCATCGCCGAGCGTATGAATGTTGTTGGTTCGCGGCTCGTTTGAACCATCGTAGGTGGTAGTGAAGGTGGAGATCCGCTCGTTCACGCCCATCTCACGAGCCTTCTGGGTCGTGAGCTTGGGCGCCACGACCGTCGTCTGAATCACCACGGTTCGGCTCGTGCTGGTACTGTCCTTGAGCGCCGTCGTGATGTCCGTTGCCAGCAAAGCGAGATCTGCGCCGACACCGTCCTTGGATGGGACAATGGTGACTGATCCACCGCTTGTCTTGAACTGCGCATCTTTGGCTGGTGTCCCTACTGCAGCCCCAAGCTTGGGAGCGATGGTTTTGGCGGCTTGGGCCTCGTCCACCAAAGGAACGAGCTTCCATGTCTTGGACCCCGAGCGCGCAGCAGAACCGGTGGGCTCGACGGACTGAAACGTCATCATCCTTCCGATGTCTGCTGGGGAGAAGGTCCAGAGCTTGCCCCCGTATGTAACGGTGAGCGGAGCCGACATCATCTTGCTTGCAACCAACTTTGCCGACTCGGCAGCGGCGTTGCTGATCTTGGGAAGTGCGGTCTGCACTGGGGCGTTGATGGTTTTGGCATCGGTGGTGTAGGCCGCAAGGATGGCCTGTGAAAGCTCCCCGCGCTTTAGCTCGACCCCGTCTGCGGACGGTTTGACCGCTGCCGAAGTACCCGCGACCTCAACCTCGGCGTCGCGAGCAGGAACGTTGGTGGTCTCGGCAACTGCGTCAAGCGTCTTGGCCATCTTCACGGGATCCGCAATGCCCGAGGCGTTGAGCCGCACCTTGCCGAACCATGCCGCGAATCGCTGGCTAACTGATTTCGCAAACCCGCCCTCACGGCCGACCGCCATCGCCTGGGCGGTCAGAGCCGGAGCGTCGAACGACAGAGTGATGTCTGCCGGGGCGACCTTCCAGGACTTCTGGCCGTAAACCACGGTGACGGACTCCGTGGCTTTTGCCGGCAGCTGCTTGGCGAGTGCTACGGAGGCCGCAGACGCCGTCATTCCACCAACACGTACACCCGCAACCGTGACCCCGGGATGAACGCGCCCAGCGCTCGCAAATGCATCGATCGCGACGGCCAAAATCAACACGACCGCGATGGCTGCAGCCGTGATTGCCGGCCAAGGGATAGGTGTAGTCGACCGCGACACACGATTCGTCGTCCGGCTAGTGTGTCTTCCCTGACGCCGCTCACGAGCGATGCGGCGGCTCTCGTTGGTATCCTGCGTCAAGCCTAAATCTCCTTGTACGTCATAATCACAAAAGGCAGCCCGACCGCATCGCGGTGAGGCTGCTCTTACAACGGCATCTTGCTATCGGAATCGCATCTGACCGACATACTCTTGTCATTTGGTGCGCAGATTGCGACCATTCTAGCAGGTAGATGCCATCTTTTCCACCACAGCGTGGTTTCTCACTCCTCGGCAATGCCGTATTCCACGACCCGCTTCCACTGCTCGGCTCGTGCCACAGCCGACTCGTCACGTGCGGCCTCGGCCCAGATGGAGACCGCGGGCTCACTCGCGTGTGGAAGCACGAGCGCCCATCCATCCGAGTAGCGCACGCGCACGCCCTCGGCAAGCTCCGGATTGAACTCAGCGGCACGCTCCGTCACCGAACGCATGACCGCACCTTTGCGACGGTCGGGACACGGCACGCTGATTTCGACCTTGTGGAACTCGGGGAGCTCAGCGACCACCTGTGCAAGCGTCATGCCGCTCTTCGCCAACATGCGTGCAGCCATCCCCGTGCTCAGCACACCATCGTAGGCCGGGAAGAAGTCGCCGAAGATGAATCCACCGCTGGTGGAGCCGGCAAATCTCGCGCGTCCCTCCAAGATGGCCTCGGCCAATGCACGGCGCGATCGGCCGGGGCGAATGACCTCTTTGCCGTAGCGCGCCGCGATCTGATCGACCACCTGCGAGGCGGCAAGCGGCACAGCTATCGTCCCGTCGATGACGCGCGTACGGCACCACAAGTCCACCAT
>Ga0194063_10001010_pt1 | contig 19097 bp, 18 predicted proteins | sample SepL3720m_MetaG_FD_155459 | JGI IMG/M metagenome (GOLD analysis project Ga0194063, IMG submission 155459) | Anoxic zone freshwater microbial communities from boreal shield lake in IISD Experimental Lakes Area, Ontario, Canada - Sep2016-L373-20m | ecosystem: Environmental > Aquatic > Freshwater... | reverse complement strand
TGGTAATATCCCGCTGCGAATGTGAAAATACTATAAAGATGATTTCAAATCGCAATTTATTTGCCTAATAAGTTAATCATCGTTTTGAAATCAAGGGCTTTTACTATATCTGACATAAATTTGGCAGTAATTACATTGGTACTACTGGCGCTAACAGATATCCAGATAAATTGCGGTGAAGATCGGGGCAGCTTTTTAAAATATGTTGGATTGGGCTTGATTAAAATTTTACGGAAAGGGTCGTTGCTGTCAACAAACAAATAGGATAAATGATCATAGGGGTCGTCTTTTACAATTGCAAATTGATTTAATTCTAATGGCGACATGGCCAGCTGTTTATCAATTTTATCAAATGCCGGTTTAAACCTACTTTTATTTTCCTGCAACAATTTATTGTACCTGATTTTAATATTTTCATATTCCATTTTCATATACCGCTGTAATTGAGCAGGATTATTAACGTATTCTTTTTCTTTAAATCCTTTTTCAATATCCAACCCTTTCAAAATATCCCTAAATCCATTTGCCGCCTGCTCTTCCTGAACATACAAGGCTTTTTTCCTTTTTTCTAAAAACTCCTTTTTGGTTACAAATGAAAATGGAAGTTGCCCGTCATAAGTAATCAACCATTCACTGGTCTTGCCTTTGCCATCAAATGGCAGTGTCACTTCTTTTTCTTTGAAATAAAAATACCCATCCTTTGCAATCGGCATATCATAGATAACATTAAACCCTTCCTGCAATAAACGATCTCCTTGTGCTGTATCATAAATCTCTTTACCAAATTGGTTGATGAATATTTGAAAATAAGAAGAGGTTTCATGTACTTTTTTAATTTGATTGCCCTCGCAGTAATATTCTAATGGTATGATACTAAAATCATAATAATTAACAGGCCTGTAGTTGTTATAGGGTGGATTTAAGGCAATGTGAGCATTCGCTTCCACAGCAACTGGATGATAAGCAGTCTTAATCATTTTGGTTATTTGATCCAAAACTTTTTTTTGTTTTTGTATATCAGCAGCAGCAATACCTTTTCCAGTATAGCGACTATCTTTCCACACGCCCTGCTGTTGTAACAAAATATCATTTGAGCAGTTTAGGGATGGTGCTGTTTGCGCTACAGCAGCGTGAATAAATAAAATAAAACTTAGTAAGTTTAAAAAGCATTTAGTATTCATATGTTGAATTAAAAGCTGGCAATAAGTAAATCCTAATTACATAGGATTTTAAAACCACATGCCTTATTGCACATTGCTGATTTGAAAAATATTGTTTAAAAGCTAGTCTAATTAAAAAAAGTAAAAAACCAGTATTCTATACCTTATTTATTTTTAAAATACCAAGCTGCCAATGCAGCATATTTGAATTTTTTTCCGGGCATGCCTTGCTTCAAATAAAAATTATCTGCCCCTATTTTTTTTGAAATATACTCGTCGTTTCTATCAAATCCTGCATTATATACGGTTGCATACCACTGCAATCGTTCCGTTTCAGAACCAAAGACCTTGTGCTGATATTGTGCATCACAAATCAATATAAAAGCTGTTAGATAAATCAACTGCCATTCATTGTCCTGTAAACGATCGACCCTTTCGCGTCGAATAGATTTTTCATCAGTAGTGGAATAATTAAATTGAAATTCATTTAATATGGAGGTAGAAATAAATTGCTTTGCTTTTGTTTCCACTTCCACTGCAAAGCTGGGTTTCATCTGAAATAAACCAATAGAAAAATTAGCATAGTCTTGCCCCCATTGTACATATAGTGTTCGTAAACTTTCTGTTTCCACATCATCTTTCAAACTATTATAACGCATCACTTCAGGAAAGACAATACTTTGCATAAACTTACTCGAATGCTTACAAATGGGCGAGCAAAGTTCAAAGCGAGGACCTAATTCATTCAATTTCTTTTTTGCAGCCACTGCTTTTGCACCAAAAGTTTTTCCAAAATCCGGCTGGGCATAGGTCGACCTTGCAAAGAGAAATCCCGCAACAAGCAGCGATACCATCAATGCAGCAAGAAATATTCTATAATGTTTTCTTACATAGATAGACATCTTTGCCAGCGTTTTCATTCTTAACTACTTTATAATAATAAATGGCAGCTTCATTATTTAGGATCAGTAATTTTGGAAACAATATATCCGTTACCGACTCCTCCGTTCCATCTGCTCTGTAAAATTTTCCTTTTTCATAATAAACCGATTTTTTAATATCTGGCAGCAAAAACAAACGACTCATGCTTTTAATAGGCACTTTAAAACTAGCCGCTTCTTCCCCATTTACTAATATCTGTCTCGGGCTTTGAGCAGGGATGGTAATAATATCTCCAAAATCGGAAACGACCGACCCTAGACCATTATCAGTATATAGATCAGCGATAGAGGATTCTTCAGATTTACCTGTTGAAGAAACTTTTAGTACTTTCTGTGCAGACTGATCCATAATGGTAGCCATACATTGTTTAAATCCATTGCTGATTGAAAATTTTACGGGAATAGTATTGCCATCATTTCCCACTTTTTGTTTGAGTGTTCCATCACTTACAATAAAACAATTTCCCATGCCCATTTTAGCAGTCATTGCATTGGCACCACCAATGGTCACAAGGGCAAAAAAATGTTTTTTATCTGGCGATAATTTCATTTTAGAGATATAATCATAGGGGCCATAATTTTTGCCATTAAAAACCAAGTATAATTTTCCGTTGATAGTTTTGCTATACTGAATCGCGACAGGGTCCTTACTATCGCCACCCATACTAATCTTATCATCATCATTAGAAGACGTAGATTCCTCTTCCGTTTCGGGCTTATCTACTTTTCTACTAGGGGCTTCTTTGAATGGCCCTGTTCTTACGCCGTCCTCAATTAAAAAATATTCATACTTCTTATTCTGTACAATAAAAGAATAACTCATGGCATTATTCTTGGCAACCACTTCTGTTTCATCATAAAAAAACTGCTCCCCCGCATCTAACGTAAATACTAAATTACAATTAGAGGTAGGCACCCATTTTTTTTCTATTTTGCTAGCACTTGCATTTCCTTCATTACCGGCATTTCCATTATTTTCTACTACTGGAGGATCTGGCTTCTTAGGCTCCAGTGCCTTCTGTGCTTTGTCTTTCAATTTTTTTAATAATTGTGCCTCTGTATTTTGCATGGTAACAAAACTGATGAGCAATAGGAAAATCATTTTTTTCATAACTGGAAAGTTTTATTTGAAGTGAATTGTAGGAAGTTTCAATATTTTATCTGATAAAATAGTACTTTCTCCCAGCATTATGCTGCCCTCTATAATGCCAATGTTAATTTTGCGGAGGTGCTGGTAATTATTAATTCGCTGGCCGTCATAAATACTAAAAGCATCAGGCAACGCAATCGCTGGAGTGCATAACTCATACTGATACTGTCTGTAAAGAAGCGTTACAGTAAATAAAAATAAAAAGAAAAATATCCACTGCATGATTTGAAATGGTGTCTATTCAAAGTCGGCGTACAATAAATATTTTTTACGAATTTTTTTAAAGCTTTGTAAAGCGGGTTGCCAACTAGCACTGATTTCAGACGCTGTCATTCCCTGCTTTATCTGACTCTGCAACAAATCATTACCCGCCAGTTTATTTATGAAATTATTTTTGAGAAAGAAACTGTCTTTACCTGGAAACAATTTATACGCATCTAATATATAACTTAATTGAATTCGATTGTCTAATTTTTTTAAAATGCTATTTATATTTCCAGATAAATCCCATCCATAACATCGCTGATAAAAACATTTGCTACTCTTAGCCCCGGCATTTGGCGATGGAACAAAAGCATACATAGTGGAAGGCATTAAAGGATGCCCAATATATTCAAATGGCTTATCAGTACCCCTGCCTTCACTGAAAACCGTGCCTTCAAAAAAACAAGTAGAAGGGTACCAGTAAATGGCCTCCATTGATTTTAAATTGGGAGAAGGCATCACGGGTAATTGATATTTGCTTTTGTGAGTATAACCCATACACTTAATAACCATAAAATGAAAGGCAGTATCCGCTGTAGGTTGGGTGCTAATATTATAGGAATTGATAGCATTGGCATTTTCGCTTAACCACTTTTCTCCTAACAGCATCCTAGCATATTCACCCATCGTCATACCATATACAATGGGTATCGGCTGCATGCCAATAAAACTCTTGAATTTCATATCTAATATTGGCCCATCCACATAAAATCCATTGGGATTAGGTCGATCAAGCAACAACAAAGGCTTGTGCAATTCCAAAGCAGCTTCTAAATAGTATTGCAAGGAAGAGATATAGGTATAAAATCGAACGCCTATATCCTGCATATCAAACAGCAAAATATCCACATCTTTCACATCTGCAGCAGTAGGCTTTTTGTGATCGCCATACAAACTAACCACTGGAACACCCGTTTTTTTATCAATGGCATCGCCTACATGCTCCCCTGCATCTGCATCTCCTCTAAATCCATGTTCAGGCCCAAATATCTTTACCACTTTTATTCCCGACCTAATCAAAGTATCTACCAAATGAGTATTCCCCACCATGGATGTTTGATTGGCAAATATTGCCACCGATTTGCCTTGCAATAAAGGCAGGTACAAGTCCAATCGGGCCGCTCCAGGCTGAATGACTACATTATTATCAATCAGCTCACGCTGCTTGGCTCCCTGAGCAAATAAAGTGAAGGAACTTACTGTACAAAGCAGGTATAAAAGAGATTTTGCTTTCATGAGGTAAAGTTGCTGAAAAGATTTTAATTGTCTCTGCTATTTTAATATTAATTTGCGGGCTCATTTTTTGTCGAAACCCCGCAAAAACAGGGCCAAGGCAAATTCACAAAAAACTTATTATAATGACAGTAGCAAAAAATGGTGACGCAGTAAAAGTGCATTACACCGGAAAATTAACCAATGGAGAACAATTTGATTCCTCAATAGGAAGAGAACCATTGGGTTTTATTGTAGGAGCAGGACAAATGATTAAAGGCTTTGACGCAGCCTTGCCCGGCATGGGATTAGGGGAGAAAAAAACAATCAATATCCCTGCAGTGGATGCCTATGGCGAAAGATCAACTGAAGCCATTATTGAATTCGACAAAGCCAATATCCCTGAAGATATGAAACTGGAAGTAGGACTTCCATTGACTTTGCAAAATCAACACGGACAACCAGTACCTGTTATCATTACAGAAATCAAAGAAACAGTGATTGTATTGGATGCCAATCATTTTTTGGCTGGCAAGGACCTGGTTTTTGATATCGAATTAGTTGAAATTGAAGGTTAATTCCCTGAAAAAATTATTAAAAAGCAGTATGCACAGGTATACTGCTTTTTTTATGCTTTAGAAGGAAAGAATCGATTGACTGCCTATTCAAAAAGATGGCATTTTCTATATAAATAGCAATGGTTAGGCAGGCTTCAAGTTCAATCCATATTGCTTAATTTTACGGTTCATTCAAAACAATTATGATACAAATTAGCCAGGATGCCATCGCCGAACGTTTTATGCGGTATGTGCGCATTGATACACAAAGTGATCCCAATAGTCAAACTCACCCCACTACTGAAAAACAAAAAAATCTAAGCAGATTACTTTGTCAGGAATTAAAGGAATTGGGATTAACGCATGTTGAAACGGATGATTACGGTTACGTATATGCGACAATCCCCAGCAACAGCGACAAAAAAAAGGTTCCCGCTATCTGCTTTTGTGCACATGTTGATACTGCTCCAGATTGCAGCGGCACCAATGTAAAACCCATACTTCATCGTTCGTATGATGGAACTGATATTCATTTTCCAGATGATAGTAACCTGATTTTAAGTCCAACAATTTCTACTTATCTAAATGAACATATCAACAGCCATATCATCACCGCCAGCGGATTAACCTTATTGGGCAGCGATGACAAAGCAGGTGTTGCAGCCATCATGCAAGCGGCCATTTTTCTATTACAAAATCCAACTATTAAACATGGTGATATTAAAATTGCATTTACACCAGATGAGGAAGTAGGTCAGGGCACTGCAAAAATCGATATGCAAAAAATAGGCGCTTCCTTTGGATATACCATGGATGGAGGAGAAGCCGGTAGCCTTGAAGATGAAACCTTTAGTGCCGATGCGGCCATCATCAATGTATACGGAGTAATCACACACCCTGGCTATGCAAAAAACAAATTGGTCAACGCACTGAAAGTGGCAGGTGCTATTTTGGATGCATTGCCCAAGAATGAATTCAGTCCAGAAACAACTGAAGGCATGCAAGGATTTGTACACCCCACTTCAATATCAGGCATATCAGAAAAAGCAACCCTTCAATTTATTGTAAGGGATTTTACATTGGAAGGCCTTGCAGCACATCATCGCAGATTACAACAAATTGCAGCCGACACGGTAGCTAAATTTCCTGGCGCTACAATGGATTATACCGAAGTGGAACAATATCGCAATATGAAAGAGATGTTGAATCTACATCCGCATGTTGCCGAATACGCTGCAGAAGCAATTCAAAGAACTGGCTTTGCAGTTAAGAAAGAAAGCATACGAGGCGGCACCGATGGAAGCAGACTTAGCTATATGGGAATGCCCTGCCCAAAATATATATACGGGGATGCAGAACATACATAGTAAACTAGAATGGATTGGAACGCGTGACTTAGCAAAAGCTGCCGAAACCATCGTACATCTTTCGATGGTATGGGAAGAAAAATCTTAAAAAAAATATCAATTCACAAAATGCCCTGTACCTAATTTGCAGGGCATTTTAATTTCGTTTCCACTCGCTTTCTAAAATACTCATTTCAATTAAACTCCACCATTCCCCTTTAAACAACAAGCAATCACGACTAGTACCTTCCACTATCATGCCTGCTTTTTGATAACATTGCAATGCTGCTTTATTAAAATCATAAACGCCCAAACCTATTCTATGCAATCCTAATTCTTCAAACCCAATTTTTAAAACAGCCCTGACCATGGCAGTGCAATAACCCTTTCCTTGTGAAAGAGGGTCAACAAATACCCGACTAATTCTGGCTGATTTATTTTTACGACTTACCCCGCCCAAAGAAATATGCCCAACAGTTTGCCCTGTTTCTACTTCAATTACTTTATATAAAAATGCATCTGATTGTTGTAAATCATTTACCCCTTCAATATACCAATTCAAACTGTCATCTGTTAATGGAAAACTAAACAAAGACCCCGACCAATTAATCAATAGCTCCTCTGTATTAATCCATTGCTTGATTGCTTGAAAATCATCTTGCTCAAAATATTCCAATCGTATCATATAGAAAATAGTATTGAATGAAGATAGACAATAATGTACTCATCATGCTATCAAGCTATTTGAGCGAATAATTGACCACGTTAATAAGTAGTGTAAAAACATTCAACCAATTTACAATAAGTTAATGTCTATACTTTTACTTTACAGTTCACTAACAAATCGTTCCAATGAAAAGATGCGCAAAGTTATTTCCGCTTTTATTACTCTTGACTTTTATTGCTTGCAAAAAAAATAGTAGTGTACCTGTAGATGCCGCTGCTACCACCACTATCAGGTCGGGCATTCGACCCCTGGCCGCGTTGGTAACCAGAACCGAAAACTTTGAAACGGGTACCAAAACAGCCTATACTGCAGCGGATGTTACCCTGAGTACTGGCGTATGGAATTTAAACGATGCCTTGATTGGCAACACCACTGCAGACAAAAAAAACGGCACTAAATCTGCCCGTGTACGCAACAGCGGAAAATTGACAATGAAATTTAATTTAACAGCGGGCGCTTCTACCGTTACCATCTCCCACGCAAAATATAGTACAGATGCCAACAGTACCTGGCAATTATGGTACAGCACAAATAACGGCCTTAGCTACACGCAAACAGGTGCCACCATCACTACCAGTAGTACCACTTTGCAGAGCACTTCATTTACCGTAAATATAGCTGGTACCATTCGATTTGAAATTCGTAAAACAGATGCCAGCGCTAATCGTATCAATTTTGACGACATCAGTATGGTTGATTTTGGTAGTACTGGAGGCGGGGGTGGTGGAGGCACGGGTGGCACTGCCAAAAAATTCCTATTCGATGCTACTAAAGCGGAAACTGCTGGCAATGCCGACTGGGTAATTGACCAAGATGCCAGTCCACAACGAATCCCTACTCCACTACAATCAACCATCACCGCCACAACTCCTGAAACCTATTGGACTGGCGCAATTTCTAGTTGGGGTATTGCACTCGTAAAAGCAGGTCATACTGTAGAAACCTTGCCCGTTGGTACTGCCATCACTTATGGCAATATCAGCAACCCACAAGACCTTTCAAACTACAATGTATTTGTGGTAGATGAACCCAATATTAGATTCACTGCTGCTGAAAAAACGGCCATCCTAAATTTCGTAAACAATGGTGGTGGTTTATTTATAATTTCTGACCATACCATTTCTGATAGAAATAATGATGGCTGGGATTCACCTGCAATTTGGAATGATTTAATGACGAATAATGGGGCCGTTACCAATCCTTTCGGATTTTCTATTGACCTAACCAATATTACTCAATTGACTGCAAATGTATTAACAGGCAATGCTACCAACCCCATACTTCATGGCTCACAGGGCAATGTAAGCCAGCTTGATTTTCACAATGGTGCAACGCTTACCATGAATCCTACTGCCAACACAACTGTGCAAGGATTAATCTGGAAAACAGGTGCAGTACAAAACAATAGCAATCTTATGTCGGCTTCTTCTACTTATGGCACTGGAAGGGTGTATGTGGTAACGGATAGCTCACCTATAGATGATGGCACTGGTGCTAGCGGCAATACATTGTTTAATGGCTGGGCCACTTATAGCCATATCCCATTATTTATGAATGCCTCTTTATGGCTAGCTAAATTGCAATAAAAACTTCTTATATAAAAAAAGGAACAGCTAGCTGTTCCTTTTTTTATATAATCAATTCAACAATTATTCCTGCATCATTGCAGTAATCACTGCCATTATTTCTTCTTTATTCGGTTTGGCAAAATAATCACCATCACTTCCATAAGGCGTACGATGCGCTTTAGCAGTAATAGTACGAGGCGATACATCTAAGTATTTATAACCTGCTTGTTCTTCCATCACTTTATTAAACATATAAGCCGCTGCTCCACCAGGCACATCTTCATCAACAAAAACAATACGATTTGTTTTTTGAAGTGATGCAACAATATGATGATGAATATCGAAAGGTAAAAGCGTTTGAACATCCACTACTTCACAACTGATACCAACATGCAATAATTGTTCTGCCGCCTCCATCACTATTCGTAAGGTTGATCCATAGGAAACCACCGTTACATCGGTGCCTTCCTTTACAATTTCGGGTACGCCTAAGGCGATAGTAAATTCTAATAAATTAGAAGGCAACTGTTCTTTTAACCGATATCCATTCAGGCATTCAACAATCAATCCAGGGTCGTTTCCTTTCAACAAAGTATTGTACATCCCTACTGCCTGCACCATATTTCGAGGTACGCATACATGCATTCCTCTCAGTGCATTTACAATCATTCCCATGGGAGACCCACTGTGCCAGATGCCTTCTAAGCGATGACCACGTGTTCTAACAATTAAAGGACAGGACTGCTGCCCAGCTGTGCGGTAATGAGTCGTGCATACATCATCACTCAATGTTTGTAATGCATATAACAAATAATCTAAGTATTGTATTTCTGCAATTGGGCGCATGCCGCGTAAGGAAAGTCCGATTCCTTGCCCAATAATGGTTACTTCCCGAATACCTGTATCAAAAATGCGTTCTTTCCCATGCTTTTCCTGTAAACCACTGAAGCCTTGGTTAACATCTCCAATCTGACCCAAATCTTCTCCAAATGCCAACACTTTTGTATTGGTATTAAACAAGGCATCAAAATATTTATTCAACACTTCAAATCCATTAACCACCACTTCTTCCTCGTATACAGCTGGCACAGCAGGCACTTTCAATGTACTTTTTTCGTTTTCCGCATAAAGATGTGTGTTGTACAAGCTGCTATTTTCCTTTTGCAAATCAGCATAATATTCTCTTATTGCATTGCCTCCTCCCATGCCAATAGCGGATGCAAGTGCTTTCATAATATCCTTTCGCAGTGGTTCACGCAATAATTTCAATTCAGCCGCCAATACATTGAAATGAGTAATCAATCCTGCTTCCGCTTCCAGCAATCCTACTGTTTTTTCAATTTGCTGCTGAATGGGTAAAAGATATTTTTCCCAAGCCAAGGCTCTTTCCTTTTTCACCTGTTCGCTCACCTGCAAATCAATTTCATTCAACTCTTCCTCAGAAGCCAATGCATTTTCAACAATCCATTCCTTCATTTTTTTGATCCCATCCCAATCTCTTTCCCATTGTAACCGCTCCGAACTTTTATATCTTTCGTGACTACCACTGGTACTATGCCCTTGTGGTTGCGTAACCTCCTCAATATGAAATATGGCAGGCGTATGGGTTTCTCTTATAGCTTGAATGGCGGATTCAAACACTTCACACATTCCGGCATAATCCCAAGCCTTCACCTTATAAATATGAATACCATTGGTGCTTTCATTTTTCTGAAATCCTACCAAGGCATCGGAGATGGACTCTTTTGCAGTTTGGTATTTTTTGGGAACAGAAATACCATACCCATTATCCCAAACAAATACGGCTAAGGGCACTTGCAAAACAGCGGCAGCATTGATGGTTTCCCAAAAATGGCCCTCACTGGTAGAAGAATCTCCAATAGTGCAAAAACACACTTCATTTCCATTATTGGATAAATCGGTATAGGGATGTAATTCTTCAATGGTTCGAAATGCTTTCGATGCAAATGCCAAGCCTAATGCCCGGGGCATTTGACCTCCTGTTGGGGCAATATCAGCTGATACGTTTTTTCGATTGACTAAATCGAGCCATTCGCCCTGCTCATTTACAAAAGGAGTTGAAAAATGTGCATTCATTTGACGACCAGCACTAAAAGGATCATTGGCTAAATGCGGGTCGGCATACAATTGAGAGAAAAACTGTTCCGCTGTTGCCAAGCCAGCCGCAAACATAAATGTTTGATCGCGATAGTAACCACTGCGAAAATCGCCTGGCTTAAAGAATTTAGCCATCGCAACCTGAGCAACTTCTACCCCATCTCCGAAAATGCCAAATTTAGCCTTACCAGTTAGTACCTCCTTACGACCCAATAAGCTAGTTTGCCGGCTTAAACTGGCAATTCGGTAATCCTGCATTACCGTATTTCTGAAATTATCAAAACTTAATTTCTCCTGTAATGCAGCATCAGTATGATTAAATGTATCCATATTTTGGAAGGTTGGAAGCAAAAATATAAATTCTAGCCGCCATTTTGTTAAAAAACTATTTACTCTTTAACAATTTAAAGTACAAATAAAACGTTTTCTTATCTTTACCACTCAAGGATTAATATAAATAATACAATGAAAAAAATTATTACCCTCGCTTTGGTTGCATTTTTTGCTATGCAAGTGAATGCGCAAGAATCAGATACTAAAACCAAGCCTGCCGAAGCAGTAAAGCCAGCTATTCCAGCTGCCCCTGCCGAAGATGTATTGGGTTTAAAAGAGATTGAATTCGATTTCGGAAAGATTCCACAAGGCAAACCGGTTACCCATGTGTTTGAAGTTAAAAATGTAGGGAAGGATTCTCTTAAAATTGTAACTGTACAAGCAAGTTGTGGATGCACTACTCCTGAATGGGAGCACGACAAAGCAATTGCCCCAAAAGGCAGCACTAAAATCAATGTAGGATACAATGCAGCTGCTGCAGGTCCCTTTACCAAATTTATTACTATCACGTATAATGGTACGCTTACTAAACAAATCACCATTAAAGGAGAAGTATGGCAAACGCCAGCTGCTAGCGCACCAGAAAACAAGGCTACACAAGATTTAAAAAATAATTAAACCACTAAAAGTATAAAACGATGAAAAAAATCATTCTTTCCCTTGCAGTTATGACCCTTGGAACAGGTCTTTTTGCTCAAACTAAAGTAAGTGATGTTGCCAAATTAGATAATGAAACCATTAATCTTGGCCAAATTAAACAAGGCAACCCTACTACTGCTAAATTCATTGTTACCAATATCAGTGCACAACCATTGATTATTGAACAAGCCAATCCCACTTGTGGATGTACCATTAGTGATTATACTAAAGAACCTATTGCACCAGGCAAAACTGGCTATATCAATGCCACTTATAACGCCGCTAGTCCTGGCCATTTCGACAAACATTTAACAGTAAAATTCGCCGGTATTGATGAAATTAAAAGCATCACTTTAACAGGAGATGTGGTGGCTGCAGATGCACAACCAGTTGCTGCTGTTTCTGATGTTGCCATTCCAGTTGCAACAAGTGCAGTTAGTGACGTGGCTACTACTAAACCTACCACTGTTGCTGTTACCAAAAAAGTAACAAGTAAAAAAGTAACTAAAAAGCCAGTTGTAAAATCCAAGTTAACCAAAACAACAGCAAAGACTAATTCTTAATTAAAAATAATTGCATAAAAAAACCGCTGTCAATGACAGCGGTTTTTTTATATTTTATTCTTCAATTCTTTTTTGCCGTGTTGATATTGGCAACATATACACCCAATAATATTAATGCCAGACAGGCGAATTGTTTCCAACCTACATTTTCACCTGCAATCACACCCCAAAAATTGGCAACCACTGGTATCCCATAGGTAACCATACTACTGAAAACAGCCCCAGCCCTTTTAACCAACATATAAAAAATAATACTGGCTATAGCTGTTCCAAAAACGCCCAACAAAGCGGCATACATTGAAGACCCCAATATACCTGCATCCGTCAAAGGCAGATTAAAGTAACCGGTGTAATAAAGTATACCCAATGCCGGAATGGCATTCAAGCTTAATGCAACAGCAGCGATATGAAGTGACCCTATATTACCCAATTGGCGATGCACCATATTTACATTAATTCCATAACAGATGGTAGCAATTACAACAAAAGAAATATAAAGCATGTTCTTGCTTTCAGCCAAATGCCCTTTACTTAACAATAATAGAAGGCTTCCAGAAAAGGAAACTATTATTCCTATGATTTTTATAGTGGGGGTTTTACTACGAAAAAAAATGCCGCCCGTAATAATTACAAAAATGGGGGTAAGCGAATTGAGCGTACCAGCCAAGGCACTATCGATTCCCTCTTCTGCAATACAAAACAAAAAAGCAGGCAACAAACTACCCAATACACCACTGAGAAAAACAATCAATATCTTTTTGAACGGAATATTCTTAAAAGCAGCAAATGCAAAGGGCAATAGCACCAGCCCTGAAGACAAAATACGAATAGCCGCAACTTGATAAGCGGTTAAATGCACGAGCCCTTCCTTCATCAATATAAAGCTGCTCCCCCATATAATCGACAAGGCAATAAATATCATCCAATTCAAAATTCCTTTATTCACAATTCTTATTTTAATGCGCAAAGTTGTAGGATTTATTGCAATCGGGCCTATCTATTTTTCTGTTTTCAACTTAAACTGTATTAACTGTAAAAAACTTTGCCAAAGCAGAATAAAAAATTATTTTCGCCTCCACATCTTATGACGAATCATTAAAAAATCTTTTCATTCTTAAAAAACACTTTTATGGGATTTATCAAAGAATTCAAGGACTTTGCGATGAAAGGCAATCTGGTTGATATTTCTGTTGCCTTTGTAATGGGTGGCGCATTCGGAAAACTAGTAAGTTCTTTAACCGATGGCATTATTGCCCCACTAATTGGCATGATTGGTGGCGCTGATTTAAACAAGGATGTTTGGGTTATACAAAAAGGAGTAGCCGCTAGCAAAGACGCAACTGGAAAAGAAGTAGCTGCCATTCAGGAGGTAGTTATTAAATGGGGGGAGTTTTTAAGTACTGGCATCAATTTTATTATTGTTGCTTTTGTCATGTTTATCTTAATAAAAGGGCTCAATGCTATGAAGAAAAAACATGCCGATGCCCAAGTTGCTGCCGGTCCATCAAGTACCGACGCGCTTTTAATGGAAATTAGAGATAGCCTGAAAAAATAATTAAAACACTTATAAAGGCTGCTGTCGATATATTCTACAGCAGTCTTTATCTTCTAACCCTACAATCATATATGAAAAAAAGCTGGTTGCTTGGACTCGTTTTAATGTATGCTGGTTTTGCCCAAGCCCAGGATCCTACCATTAAAGATTTACAGGCGACGGCATCCAAACAGGTAAAAAGTGCTGAAAAAGATGGCTGGAAAAAAGGCGGTACATTAATCATCAATATCAACCAGGGCAGTTTAACCAATTGGGCCTCGGGAGGGGAACAAAATACACTAGGCATCAACGCCATCTTCAACTATGGTATCAACTATAGAAAAGGAAGGGATACCTGGGATAATTTCTTTGATTTGGCAATTGGATTTCAAAATGCAAGCAGCTATGGGCGATTTCGCAAAATAGACGACAGAATAGATGTAACCAGTAAATATGGGTACCAATTGAATAAAAAGTGGTATGCAGGTGTATTGGGCAATTTTAATACTCAATCGCTGACAGGGTACGACTATAATACCAATACCAAAATCTCCAATTTTCTTACCCCAGGCAAAATCCTTGCTTCACTGGGTATCGATTTTCGGCAAACGGAGGCATTTAGCATCTTTTTCTCCCCAGTAACCAGTCGCTGGATTTTAAAAAGAGATGCTGATTTTTTTAGCCTGAATAAATTTGGAGTTCCAGCTTACAAAAAAACCTATAATGAGCTAGGGGCCTACCTTACAGCCAAATTCAACAAAAAACTAAACAAATGGGCCAGGTATAGCGGAAGGGCTGATTTATTCAGTAATTATTACCGAAAACCATGGAATATTGACCTGTTTTTCACGAACCTTTTATCCATGAAATTCAATAAATGGCTAGGGACTACCGTGAGTGTGGATCTGATCTATGATGACGATGTTATTAAAAGGACCCAGCTAAAGGAAATTCTAGGTATCGGGCTAACTGTAAAATTGTAAAGATTTTTAAGTTAGTTAGCATGATTTGTTAAAAATTAATCCTATTTTCGCAGCGACCATCCATGATGGAAGGGTCGCTGTTTATTTGACTATTAATACCAAACTAACATGAAAAGATTTTTGATTTTATCTGTAGCAGTGCTTTTGAGTGTATCTCTTTTTGCACAAAAGGCTGCCTCAAAAAAGAAAACAAAAGCTAAGAAAGAAACCGTTAAAGGTACTTGGACCAAAGGTGCATCTCTTTATGCAGGCCTTACTCAGGTTGGCAACAACAACTGGTACACTACTGGCAGCGACAAATTCACTATGTCTGCAATGGCAACCCTGGATGCATGGGCTACCAATACATGGAAAAACAAAGAATGGAAGTCATGGTTGAACACCTCTTATGGCTTGTTAAATACAACTAAAACTGGGGTTACTAAATTAAACGATCGTTTAGAATTAGGCACTCGCTATTTGGTTAAACCAAAACAATGGAAAAATTGGAGCTGGGGTCCTCGTGTACACTTACGCACCCAGTTTTCTAATGGCTATTTCTACAACTACTTAGGCGACCAAGGTGTAAAAAGAAGAAGGTCTGGTTTCTTCGCTCCTGCTTATGTAACAGTGAGCCCATTAGGTTTAGATTTCAAACCTTGCAATCATTTCAATGTATATTTAAGTCCTTTAACTGCACGTTGGACTATTATTACCAACCAACCATATAGCTACATGACACAGGGTGGTGTTTACAAAGGAACAGTGGAAGATCCATTAGCTCGTTTGTACAACGTATCTCCTTCGAAACAGCACAGAGGCGATTTTGGTTTATTAGCTGTTGCTAGTACCAAATTCAACTTGATGAAAAACATTTCTTATACTGGCCGCTTAGAGGTATTTGGTAACTATGTTACTGCTTACAAAGATGCTGCTCCAGGAAGATTTGTAAATATGGATCTTTTCATGACCAATGAAGTTTCTTTCAATGTAAACAAACTGATTAAGGTTAAATACAATCTTGATTTGATGTACGATGACGACATCAAACAACCAAACAACAAAGCATTTAACAATGCTAATCGCAGCGTTGGTTTGCAAATGTTGTCCACATTGGGCGTGGGTGTTAGCTTCAAAAAGTAATTTCTCTGAACTAATTTATAAATTTGCTCTCCCGGCCTTGGTCGGGAGATTTTTTTTACTCAAAATATTTTACGTGACTTCTAAGACATACCAGATCAAATTAGATCAATTTGAAGGCCCCTTTGACCTTTTGCTATTCTTTATCGAAAGAGACGAACTGGATATTTACAATATTCCCATCACGAAAATCACCAACGATTTTCTCACTTTTATTCATAGCACTGAAAAGCTAAACATTGAATTAAGTAGTGAATTTATTCTCTTCGTAAGCACCCTAATGCGCATCAAAGCTAAAATGCTGATACCACGCAAAGAGTTGGATGCACAAGGCAATGAAATTGACCCACGCCAAGAACTGATTGACAAAATTCTTGAATATAAAAAATTCAAGGAGGCTTCTGCAAAAATGGCTGAAATGGAAGCCGATCGTATGCTCATGATGAAAAGAGGTAATCTGCAAAGAGAACTTTCGCTCATTGGTGAAGAAGCAGGTGAAGGAACAGAAATTCAAACAGTGACCCTGTATAAATTAATGAAGGCATTTGAAAAAGTAGTGCAAAAATTACAGGAAAGAAACAATAAGCCAGTGCATACCGTGGTACAATACAACTATACCATGGAAGGCAGCAGAGAATATATGCTGGAGATATGTCGCAAAGAAAAGACTATTTCGTTTGAAAAAATATTTGAAGTTTGCGAAAACCGCATACACGCAATATTTCTTTTTCTAAACATGCTGGAACTCGTACAACAAAAATACATGAGCATCCTCATCGGTGAAGGAAGAAATAACTTTATACTTGAATTCAACGAAAATAGAACAGAAGAGCCTGATTTTGTACTGCCAGAAGACAATGGCATCTCCTTGAATTGATTCTCCCCTGCCAATAATAGCATGTCTATTTTGGCAGGGTTTTTAACTGGCACTTATTTTGATGTTTAAACATTGTATAAAAGTGCATACCTTCCGTTGCAAATCAAATGACAATATTGTAAAACAACATTATACATGAAAACAATACTTCATAAAGCTGCCGATAGAGGCACCGCTGATTACGGCTGGCTACATGCCAATTATTATTTTAGTTTTAGCCAATATCATCACCCTGAAAAAGTTCATTTTGGATTGCTGAGGGTATTAAACGACGACATCATTGATGGAGGTGGGGGATTTCCCACGCACCCACATGACAATATGGAAATTGTAACCATTCCACTTAGTGGTGCCCTAGCACACAAAGATAGCACAGGAGGAGAAGGCCTTATCAAAGCAGGCGATATACAAATAATGAGCGCTGGTACAGGCGTAGAACATTCTGAATTCAATGCCTCCAAAACAGAAGCAGCCAATTTATTTCAAGTTTGGTTGTTTCCTAAATTAAGGAATATTACCCCTCGGTACGACCAACGCACTTTTAAAATAGAAGGCAGACTAAACCAATGGCAGATGGTGGTCTCGCCCCTTGAGGAAGACAAAGCTCTTTGGATCAATCAAGATGCTAGATTTTCGCTGACTAAAATAGAAGCCGGCAAAAGCATTTCCTATAACAATGGCTTTAGCGGAAATGGTGTTTACTTAGTTGTTATAAATGGAACAGTTCAAGTAAACGAAAATCAATTAGGGAAAAGAGATGCACTGGGTATCTGGGACACCGATCATTTTACCATTATTGCTAATGAAACAGCAGAGTTGTTAGCGATTGAAGTTCCCATGGGACTCTAATAAAAGGCAAGTAACTCAATAATAAATTTCCAATAAGATTGGCTTTGGGGATTGGTCGATGTATTTACTGATGGTACTCAGAAAAACGGGTGCTACTGTTGGACATCCCCAGCTCTGGCAAATTTCTTGCGGATATACTGCTGCCGCTGGTACACATTCATGTGCATGCAATACAACAAACCTTTTGAATGCCGCACTATTCGTATTGTCTAATCCATTTAGCTTATAGGCCAACCCAAATTTTCCATAATAGGATTTACCAATCCTGTACTTTCCCAAACTTGTACAATTACTATTGGGTTGATTAGAAAAAAATAAATCGTCCAATCCTCGGTCAGAGCCAGATCCATGCGTAACCAATCCCGAAAGCAATACCGTATCCTGTTGTAAATCATAAAGAAAAAACCGCGGCTTACCACTTGCAATATGCATATCAACCATCATGCAATAGTTTGCACTAAACCCATTATCCATTGCATATTTTTTTAAACCAGCTGCATGATTATTGATTTTAATCGAAACATTATAAGAATTTGCCTCCCTCTTAAATGCATTGCGGTTATTATGCGTAGCGGATTTGATTTGGTTATTCTTCCAAAAATAGAACCCAGTTGAAATCAGTCCTGAAAAAATAAAGATCAACAGAAAAACAAACCTTATTCGATATCTCACATTTGACATTTTAATGAAGTGCTAATTTCCTACCTACAACTAATCCTGAATAAGATGTTCAACGCGTCAATTTCCACAAAATTATTTGCTGTATGTTAAATAAAATAAAAAAGCCGGCATTGTGCCGACTTCAATCAATTATAGTCAACTTATTTTATCAAATCTTAACCACTGCTTTGTATACAGTGGCATTAACCATTTCTCTTACTGCTGCTGCAATGCCGTTTGCATCTATTCCAATTTCCTGATACAGTTGCTTGGGCGTTCCATGCTCCACCAATCGATCGGGTATACCTAAGATATTTACCTGAGCCTGGTAACCATTTTCATTCATAAATTCTAATACCGCAGAACCAAACCCACCTACCACTGTACCATCTTCCACCGTAATAATCTTTTGATATTTTTTAAATACCTCATGTAGCATCACTTCATCCAATGGCTTTGCAAATCGCATATCATAATGAGCTGGCTGAATACCTTCG
>Ga0194063_10001009_pt1 | contig 19097 bp, 25 predicted proteins | sample SepL3720m_MetaG_FD_155459 | JGI IMG/M metagenome (GOLD analysis project Ga0194063, IMG submission 155459) | Anoxic zone freshwater microbial communities from boreal shield lake in IISD Experimental Lakes Area, Ontario, Canada - Sep2016-L373-20m | ecosystem: Environmental > Aquatic > Freshwater... | reverse complement strand
AGTCTTTTCTAATTGAATAATGATACCGTAATTAGCGTGAGACTACTTTGTCTCTGGTGGTATTCTCCCTATATTTTCGAAGAGTTTACGTTCTTCTTTCCTAAGTATTGTAGCAAATTCGTTGTCTGATTGAGCTAGAGCTATCTTGTCCAGCTCTTCAAATGATAGTCCTGGCTTTAGGTAGGTATAGCGGTGGTCCTTGGATAACTGTTTGAGCTTGTCGTATGGTACCTTGGCTTCGTTGTATATGGGTCTTTCCCTGCCAGCCTTATCTACTCGTATTTCTGTCACAAATAGGCAGGGCCTGTGATAGTTAAGGTATGGGGTTAGATATTTCTGACAATAGTCGTTGACTAGGCTAGCTGCTTCTTGGTTAATATAGGAGTAACCCATGTTCTTTCGAATAACGCTTCCATTCTTGGACTCGATAAGAGCGTTATCGTTACTGTGTCTGCTTCTGCTTTTAGTTTGTCTAATAAGGAGTCTCTCTAAGATCTCCTTCACAATATGGTTTATAAACTCACTCCCTCGGTCGGAGTGGAAGTTGAAGATGGGGAATGGGAAAGCCTCCAGTATGTAATGAAACATTGGCTCAAGAAAAGCCTCGCTAATCTCGGGGACACAGATAACAACCTCCCACTGGGTGATCTCATCCACGGCATTAATGTAGTAGATATCCCTCTGGTGGACAGTATCTAAGCGGATACTGCCAGGTTTGTTATTGTTCTCTGGCTTCATAGTTTCCCCTATACCTATTATCCTTGCTTGGGTGTGGTTTATATAGGCATTTTTGTATATTGGACTTGCTCTTAAATTGTACAGGTGGGACGAAGAAACATGAGCAATATTTGCGTATTTGCTGTGGCCAAATACTTCTGCCTCCCGTCGCATGATCTCCCTAGTTGCAACTCCAGATAGTCGAAGGTGGAGAACGTCAGTTTCTTCGAGGCGTTTTATGTCTGATGGGGTATATGTGCGGGAACCATGTAGCCGCACATATACCTTTCGTTTTAGCTCTCCTTGGACAGCACGCTTAACAAGGCGCATAAGTTGAGCTTTCTTGTACAGAGTAACCTTCCGCAGGTACGTCAAAACGACTCGTTTTCCAGCCCTCTTTAGGGACGGGTATTTAAACCGATCAACCGTCTTGTCGATAAACTGGTATGTTTCAGTCAGACCCTCTAGTTTCAGGGAGAATCCTTGTGTGGACTGCAAAAACTGCGAAAGTTCGCTAACATTAGTTAGGCGTGAGTCATCCATATTTGTTTTCACCACAGAAAACAATTATGCCTCACGCCTTTTTAATTGGGTATCATTATTCGGTTAGAACAAAGGACCCGTACGGTATCATTATTGATTGGAGAAGACTCAGGGTTGTTGTTAATGCGTATTAATGTATCATCTAGGTCTACACCTATAGGGCGAGCTTCTGCATTCGTCATGTGCGAACTATATCCTATAATACATATTTGTCAAGATGATGTTGAATGCTTGCACTTATTATCCAAAAATCGTATATTCATTATCCAACTAATCCAATAGCTTCGTTTGCTGATGCTATGTCATATTTGGATTATGCAGCAACTAACAAAATAATAATCATGTAATAGAAGAGTTATAATATAGGAGCTATATGACACAAATACAAGAGAAGATAGAAATTTCTACCCATTTTGCAGCAGAGATTGTAAAACGTAAGATTCCCGTTAGTTATTTGCATGGTTCAAGCTCACTCTATGGCAAAGAAAATCATGTAGAAATTCTGTTGACTGATTTTGCAAGAATTCTTAGCATTAACCCAGATATTATTAATGATATGTTTAATGGAAATAACAAATCTTAATTTTGGGATAAAACTTGATTTATCTTCTTGGCAATGTCGCGCATGTCTTGTTCTTTTAGTCCACGAGTGGTGAGTGCGGAGGTGCCAAGTCTTAGGCCCGATGGGTTCCAGGGCTTTCCAGTTTCGCCGGGGACAGTATTCTTGTTGCCGATGATGCCAACTTTCTCTAGCTCTATCGCAGCGTCCTTGCCAGTCCAACCACGTGAGCGTAGATCAATGAGAATGAGGTTTTTATCAGTGCCACCAGTAACTACATCAAATCCACTTTGCATCAGTTCTTGAGCTAATACTTGAGAATTTTGGACAACTTGTTTAGCGTAAATCTTAAATTCTGGTTGTAAAGCTTCGCGTAGAGCAACGCCAATGCCCGCAATACTATGGTTTTGTGGGCCGCCCTGAAGACCTGGGAAGATGGAGGAATCGAGAGCGTCGCTAAATTCTTTTTTGATAAAAATGATGGAACCAATTGGGCCGCGAAGAGTTTTCCTTGTTGTCATTGTTACAACGTGAGCATAGGGAAAGGGGGAGCTATTTACGCTAGCTGCAACAAGACCAGCCTCATGAGCGATATCGGCCATATAGTAGGCGCCAACACTATCTGCAATAATGCGCATTCTTTTGTGGTCAATTTCTCTTGGGTAGGCGGTGCCGCCAGTAATAAGAATCTTGGGGCAGACTTTTGAGGCAATTTTTTGAATCTCGTCATAATCAAAGACTCTAGTAACAGGATCAACGCCGTAAAAATAGGAATCGTAAACTTTACTCGTAAAGCTAATGGGCTTGCCGGTGTCTGGGAGCTTCCAGCCATGAGAGAGGTGGCCGCCGTCGTACAGAGACATTGCAAGCATTTTGTCGCCAGGCTGAAGTAGGGCGTTGTAAACGGCGAGATTGGCGACGCTCCCAGTAACTGCCTGAACATTGACGTGCCACTCTGACTGATCAAGCCCAAATGCCTGATAGGCGCGAGTTTCTGTGAGATGTTCTATCTCGTCGATTATGCGATTGCCTTGGTAAAAGCGCTTGTAGGGGCGGCCTTCGCTGTACTTGTTCATTAACACTGAACCAACAGCCTCTTTGACGGCATCGGATACGAAGTTTTCGCTGGGGATCATCTCAAGTTCGTCGTGCTGACGTTTGTCTTCGGATTGAATCAGGTTGTAGATCTCGGGATCGGTGGTTTGTAGGTTTGTCATGATATGAATTATAAACTAAGTCTGAGATAAAATCTTTTGTTCGCACTCGTCTTGGTTTGCGAGAACCTCGCAGCAGTATTTGGTCGAGTGGCTACACTGTACCAATCCGAGCTGCTCGCACGATTTTATCGACCCGCCTCAACGCGCAGAACATGAGATACAATTACTTGGTATGAAATTTGACGGAAAAGCATTGGCGAATGAGACCCTAGAGACGGTGAGGTTGGTTGTAGCCAAAATGGCAACAAAGCCCAAGATTGTAAGCTTTTTGGTAGGAAACGATCCTGCGAGCGAGCTATACACGCGACTCAAAGTACGAGCTGCCGACAAGGTAAGCATCAAGTTTGAGGTGATTAGGATCAAGGAATATGAACCTGCGCTTGCGAGTCTAATCGCGCAAACGGGGAGTCGGGAAGATGTGACTGGGGTAATGGTGCAACTCCCTGTTGCTGGTCTTCAGAGCCAGACATTGAAGGAGGTGCTTTCGGCAATACCCCTAGCAAAGGATGTAGATGGATTGCGATGGGAAGAGTCGGGTATTACCCCCGCAACGGTACGAGCCATAATTTTGATATTGGACAAAATAGGAGATTGGCAGAACAAAAGTGTGGTGATTGTTGGTGCGAGGGGAGCTGTGGGACGACCTTTGGCGACCAAGCTAAAGCAAATGGGGGTATCGGTTTTGGAAGTTGATCAAGACACCAATAATCCAGAGAATATTATTAAGACTGGAGATATTGTTGTAAGCTGTGTGGGTAAGATGGGGCTTGTTAAAGCAGAGATGGTGAAAGATGGAGTGATTGCTATTGATGTTGGTGGGGATATGACAAAAACAGTATATCAAAAAGCATCAATATCACTAGAAGTTCCTGGTGGAGTTGGGCCTGTTACTGTAGCTAGTTTAATGTACAATGCTTTGGAAATATTTATTTAGGGAGAATCGTATGGCAGGTAATGAAAATGAATCAAAATGGGATGCAAACTTACCAATATTTGATCCATGGGCTATGAAAATAAAAAACACAAATGAGTCTTTGATACCGATTTGGGTCAAAAAAATAAGTGATATAAGAAATGCTAATCGATTTGATAATATTCATGAGCTGCCTGAACAGCAAAACCATGGAGAGGAAAAAGATGGCAAATGAATCTGACTTGTTTATTCCTGGATCTGAAGCTATACCAGACCCATCAACAAAGCAATATTCTCCCTTAGGCAAAGCTGATAAGTTGTATTTGGCCAAAAATATCATGAAGCGAGCAAGTGTTGATGGTAGCATGTCTCAGGAACATCTAATGATCCTTTGGCAAAATATTATAAATATGGCGATTAGTTAATAAAAAACACATTTTGTTGTGTTATAATCTCTCTAGTTATTTTTTAAATACACATCTGGATGACAACCTCCTGTACTTGGCAATTGCCCAAGATAGGGTCTCCAGAGAGGTCTAAGGAGGACATATTATGGCAGTTAAGAAAGCCAGTAAAGTAGTTAGTAAAGAAGTGAGCGAACCAGAGGTTAAGAAGCTTGTAAAAGAAGCTAAAGTAACCAAGCCAAAAGTCGAAAAAGTTGTAGTAGAAGAAGTTGTCGCTGAAGTGAAAGCCGAAGTAATGGCTGAACTTACTAAGGAAGTTGTCGGTATCCCAAGTCTAAAAGAGCTACTCGAATCTGGTGCACACTTTGGGCACGTAGTACGTCGTTGGAACCCCAAAATGAAGCCATATATTTATGCCGAAAAGAATGGGATTCATATTATCGATCTTTTTAAGACTCGCGAAAACCTAATAAAAGCATGTGAATATCTGGAAGAAACCCTTAAATCTGGTAAGAAAATAATGCTTATTGGTACCAAAGGTCAGGCAAGCGAGCTTATTCGCACCGAAGCATTGAGGCTGGGTATCCCATATATTACCACTCGTTGGGTTGGTGGACTTTTTACCAACTGGGATCAAATCAAACTTCGTGTTAACAAGCTTATTGATATGCGCCACAAATATGAGGCAGGAGAATACAAAAAGTACACCAAAAAAGAACAGGTAGATCTTAAGAGAATTATTGATCGCTTGGATCGAATGTATGGTGGCTTGGTAGGACTTGAGAATCTTCCAACAACTGTGTTTGTGATTGATCCTTCACGTGAGGTTGTAGCAGTGCGCGAGGCTATTGCTCGCAAGATCACTATTGTTGCTGTTGCAGATACCAACTGTGATCCTACCAACATTGCCTACGTTATCCCAGCTAATGATGATGCGATAAAAAGTGTAACATTGGTAGTGAGTGCCGTGCTTGCAGCGATCGAAAGAGGACTAAAAGCGGCAAAAAATATAGTCAAGAATTAAGAGGGGGATAAAATGGCAATAACTGTAGATCAAATCAAGACACTGCGCGGAGAAACTGGCGCCGGAATAATGGATGTGCGTAAGGCACTTACTGAGAGTGATGGAGACATGACAAAGGCCCGTGAGTGGATCAAACAAAAGGGTCTTTCTCGTGCTGCAAGCAAGGTGGATCGCGAGACTGGAGCATTGTATGTATTTTCCTATGTCCACTTTAATGGCTCCGTTGGATCATTGGTTAAGCTTGCCTGTGAAACTGATTTTGTTGCCAAGTGTGAAGATTTTCAAAAATTAGGAAAAGAGATCGCGATGCAAGTCGCCTCGATGCGACCAGAAACAGTCGAAGATCTACTTGCCCAACCATATCTACGAGATAGCAAAAATACAATTAACGAATTGATACAACAAGTATCGGGAAAGACTGGAGAAAATATCCGAGTTCTGGCAATCTCCGTCTTATGATCACATTACTTGCCCTGTCTTTGCTTGTTATATTACATGAGCTTGGACATTTTGTAGCTGCAAAAATCTTTGGCGTAAAAGTCGAAGAATTTGGATTTGGAATTCCACCCAAAGCTTTGACTATTGGTCGACGTGGAGAGACAGAATATACCCTCAACTGGTTGCCACTTGGTGGATTTGTAAGATTGTATGGCGAACAGGGTGAGCTTTCGGCAATCGAAGAGCTTAATCCTTTATCGCGTAAAAAAGCTTTTACTCACAAGCCATCATGGCAACGAGCAATAATTTTGTTTGCTGGAGTCGCAATGAATCTGTCGATTGGGATTTTGTTGTTCTCTGTGATTTATACCGTATTGGGAGTCCCCAAACAGGTTGGACAGCAGATATTGATCTCCGAGGTAGTACCCGAAACACCAGCTGCGCTTGCGGGGCTTAAAATGGGCCAAATTGTCGTAAAAGTTGGAGATACCGCGATTGATAGCTCTGACAGCTTTGTGAAGGTTATTGGAGAGAATAGGGGTAAGATTGTAAATCTTTATGTAAGGGAAATTCAACCCGATGGAACAACCTCGCAAAGTAGTACTGTAATCCCAATTATGCCTAGACAAAATCCCCCCGTTGGACAAGGAGCTCTTGGGGTTGCCGTGTCTGATGTTCCAATTATGATTTATGAGAAAAAACCTTGGTATAGCGCACCATATTACGGGGTTGTTGAAGGCGTTAAAGAATCTTATCTATGGGGAAAAGAAATTGGGAAGGGTATTATTGCGCTTTTTGCAAATTTATTACGTGGACATGTCCCAGTAGGTCTGTCTGGGCCTGTTGGAGTTGTGAAAGCAGGCAATGAGGCAGCTGTTTCGGGAATTATGGTGTATCTTAGGTTTGTTGCAATAATCTCCATCAATCTTGGAATATTTAATCTTTTTCCATTGCCAGCACTTGATGGTGGGAGATTGTTCTTTTTAATTATTGAAAAAATTGTTGGAAAGAAACGAGTTGGTAAGGTAGAACCTTGGGTTAATGGAATAGGGTTTTTTATGCTTATCGGACTACTTGTTTTTGTGACATATTTGGACCTACGATGAAAAAAGTGGTGGTGATAGGGGGTGGGACGGGTACATATACAGTACTTAAGGGACTTCGACAATACGAGGAGTTGCAGCTTTCGGCAGTAGTAACAATGGCGGATGACGGAGGGAGTAATAAAGTACTTAGAGACGAGTTTGGGATGTTACCTACTTCGGGGCTAAGGCAATGCATGGTGGCTTTGTCATCTAATGAAGGGTTGTTGAGAGAGCTTTTTGCATATCGATATTATCATGGTGTTGGGATCTCTGGTATGACATTTGGGAATCTTTTTATGGCCGCGGCAACAGATGTATTGGGTGATGAGCGAAAAGCTATTAAAGAAACTGCCAAGCTACTCGGAGTAAGAGGTAAAATTTTGCCCGTATCTTATGACACAGTATCTTTGTTAGCTACCTATGAAGATGGAACGGAGGTGTTGGGAGAACATCTGATCGATTTGGCGGGGAAGCGAGTTGGGGATATGCGAATAACTAATCTCAGGACTATTCCAGAGACTGTGATCGACCACGAAGCTAAAGAAGCTATTGAACAAGCAGACCTGATAGTAATTGGTCCAGGGGATTTGTATACAAATACTATTGCCAATTTGGTGGTGAGAGGAGTATCTGAGGCGATTGCAGCTAGCTGTGGCAAGGTGGTGTTTGTTGTGAATTTGATGACCAAAAGAGGTGAGAGTGCTGGATACAGCGCAAGTGATTATCTTAAGGATCTTGGCAAATATATGCCTCTTTCGCGATTGAATTGGGTGATAGTCAACGAAGATAAGGATGTGGAAAGTTCTATTTTGCGCAAATATGCAAAAGAGGGAGCTGGACTTGTAAAAGATGATCTTGGCAACAATACACCATACCAGGTTGTAAAAACCAGTTTGTTGGCCAAAGGTAAAGTGGAGAAAGAGAAGGGCGACTCTGTGGTGCGGAGTATGGCGAGGCATGACGCACAAAAATTGGCCAAAGTAATTTTTGATTTGATGTAGAATACCAATATGCCCAAAATTGTTGTGACTCATCATCGACCAGATCTTGATGCGGTAATGAGTTGTTGGATCTTACTTAGATTTGATGCACCCAAATATGGGGATGCGAAGCTTGTGTTTGTGGATGCTGGCAAAACTTACAAAAATTTGCCACCCGACGACGACTCGAATGTAACCCATGTGGATGTTGGGATGGGGATGTATGATCACCACCATGAAGGTAGATATGGGACGTGTGCCAGCCGCCTCGTGTGGGAAATGCTTGTCGAAGAAGTGGTTGTAAGTCCATTAAATGAAGAATTGCTAGCAATGGTAAATCATGCAAATGCGATTGATACTTTTGAAGATTGTTATTGGCAAGAAGCAAGTGATACCCGTTTTGCTTTTGCTTTGTCTGAGGTTATCCCGGCGCTTCATCGCTTGCAAATCCATGATGATGAGGCAGTTGTGAGAATGTGTATGGTATATCTAGATGGAGTTTATCAAAGGCTCAAAGATCGATCCAAGGCAATTGCGGCAATTGAAGAAGGTGTCAAATTTGACTGTATCTGGGGTAAAGCTATTGTGTTAATTACTGGTGCGGATGATGCCAGCAAGCAAGCACAAAAAATGGGGTATGACCTTGTTGTAATTAGCGAACCATCTAATCGCTATACAGCAATTAAAACTTCGCCCAAGGTTGCGTATCCACTGAGACCTCTTTATGATAAAATAGCTTCGATCGAAAATTCTGACAAGTGGTATTACCACAACTCGGATCATATGCTTTTTAATGGATCAAGAAAAGGAGGGGTTTTTGTCCCAACTGATCTGACTCTACAAGAGCTTATTGATTTGATTAAAAATCAAAAATAATTTGAAGTGGGTCTGCCTCCACAAAAGTACGGCGGGCGAAAGGTGGTGTTTTAATTAATGCCAATTATTGTAAAAGCAAAAAAAGAAGAAACTGCAGATAGTGTAATCCGTCGTTTCAAGAAAAAAGTAATGACTGAAGACGTTGTCAACGAAGTGCGCAAGCGCGAATTCCACGTAACTGGAGCCGCAAAACGTAAGGAAATTAATAACGAAATTAGACGCAAACAGTTTGTGGAGCGTAAGCAACGCGAAGCTGGAAGAAAGAAAAAGGCCTAATATGGGTTTTTTGATAACTTTACAAGACGAAATGAAAACTGCGATGAAGGCGGGGGATCCCAAAAGACTCTCCGCTATTCGCATGCTTGTTTCGGCTATCCGATATGCCCAGATCGACGACCCCACAATCGATGAGGATGGGGTAATGGCGGTACTTAAGAAAGAAGCCAAAAAAAGGCGTGAGGCGGTTGAAGCCTATACGGCAGCCGGAAGAACGGAAGCTGCAGAAAATGAAGCGTATGAACTTGCGATGATTGAGGGATACTTGCCCAAACAGCTGACAGAAGAAGATGTGAGAGCAAAAGTTGAAGCAACTATTAAAAATGGAGAGTTTGCCAATTTTGGCCTTGCAATGAACGCTGTGATGAAAGTCGTTGGTAAAGAGGTAGATGGTGGGATGGTTGCGAGGATAGTAAAAGAGACATACAAGATCTGAAACCTTGTAACAATATGATAGACATTCAAATTATTTCAGATAGTAAATATAAAATTAATAGAGAAATGTTGCATAAGCGATTGGTTGATCTTCTTGCGAGGTATCGACTTGTAGATAATGTTTCGGTTGTTGTTGAGATTGTGGGAAAAAGAAAGATTAAAGAACTTAATGAGATTTATCTTAAGCACGAGGGTACAACAGACGTGCTTTCATTCCCATTAAATGATCCAACAGATGATAGGCCTTTTGTAGCCTCACCTGATGGGCAAATGTATTTGGGCGAGATTTTTGTGTGTTACCCAGTTGCGATGGAAGAGGCTCTTGAGAGACAGGTTGCGATCGACGTGCAAGTTGTCGACCTTGCTGAGCATGGAATTATGCATTTACTGGGGTTTCATCACGAGTGATGTAGTGTGAGCGATTTTGGAAAGAGATGATTTTTGGTAAAGTAGGGGTATGTCTTTTTATCTTAAGTATCGCCCGCAAACAATTGATGAGCTAGATCTTTCTCTGGTTCGCGAGACTCTTGGCCAAATCATCAAGCTCAACAAACTGTCCCATGCCTATCTTTTTACTGGGCCACGCGGCGCTGGTAAAACAAGCTCGGCGCGTATTTTGGCTCGTGTAGCTAACTGTGATAACAACAAAGAGAAATTCGCCGAACCATGCAATCAATGTCCCGCATGTTTGGAGATTTTGGGGGGAGGGGCGCTTGATGTTATCGAGATAGATGCGGCGAGTAATCGCGGTATAGACGACATGCGAGAGTTGAAAGAAAAAATCAGACTAGCGCCCTCATCTTTGCGCTACAAGGTTTATATTATCGACGAAGTACACATGCTTACAACGGAGGCGTTTAATGCTCTGCTAAAAACACTCGAAGAACCACCCGCACATACATTGTTTATTTTGTGTACAACAGAGCTTCATAAGATACCAGAAACTATTGTGTCGCGATGTGTGCGAGTTAATTTTTACAAAGCCAGTGCAGATGAACTAGTAAGATCTTTTGCGAGAGTATTGCTAAGTGAGGGAATTGTCCTTTCGGATCAAATCTTACTGTATCTAGCCACGCATGTTGATGGAAGTTTTCGTGATGGAGTAAAGATACTAGAGCAAATATTGGGATATGGTAGTGACGTAACTCTCTCACAAGTGGAATCAATCTTATCTGGGGGAGTAGGGTATGACAGCAATCAGTGGGTTGAGGTAATGCTTGTCAAAGATACATCTTTGGCGCTACAGTTTTTGAATCAGGCGGTTAAGGGTGGGGTTGACCTGACATTTTTCTTGGTTGCGGCAATGCAAACTTTGAGATCGGGATTATTGGCTCCATACAAACTTGCCGAGAGCAATCTATCTGTACCCGCTGAAATTGGTATAAAGCTTGTGTATGCGCTAGACAAAACTGCGCGGATGCTTGTAGCTTCGCCGATACCGGAACTACTGGTTGAGACAATGATAATCGAGTGGTGTGCTGAAAGTGTTGGGAATGTTGTTAAATCGACAAATAAATCATCTGACGAATCGATAAGTTCGAAAATTAGCAAACCAATAAAGGTTGAGATAGTGCCCATCAAAACGGAAGAAATTGAAGTAGAAATTGTAAAGGATCAAATAATGGATGGAGCGACAATGCGAAGTTTGTGGCGCAAGATGCTTTCTGGTATGGACAAGTCACTTTACTCACTAGAAGCGCTATTGTCCAAAGCCAGCCCAATGCGAATCTCTGGCAAAAATCTTGTTATTGGCGTTGCATATGATTTTCACAAAGCTCAACTTGAAACTTCAAGATTTCGGGATATTGTGGAAAAACTTGTAAAAGATGCATATGGCATGCCATTAACGGTTGCTTTTGAGGTTGTGAAGGGTAGTGATACAATCAAGCAAGCTCCCGTAGACTCTGATCTTATGGAAGCAGCCGAAGAAATATTTGCTAACTAGGAGGAAAGTATATGGTATTTGACAAATTCAAACAGTTGGGACAGCTCAAACAGATTCGCGATCAAGCAGTGCAGATGCAAAAACAGCTAGACGACGAAATTATTGAAGTAGAGGATAGTGGGATCCGCGTTGTGATTACTGGAAGCCAAAAAATTCAGACGATTACGATTGATGGGCAATACCAAGAAAGAGTTGTAAAAGTGCTTAATGATGCCATCAAAAAATCACAGCAAGTTGCAGCTAAGAAACTCCAAGAAATGAGTGGCGGACTCAAAGGACTACTTGGTGGGGCAATGGGACAAGGTTAGTTGGATGAAACTCCCCAAAGTTGTTGACGATCTAATAGGTAGCTTTGAACGATTACCTGGTGTTGGGCACAAAAGTGCTCAGAGGCAAGCTTTTTATCTTCTTAGAGTACCACAACGAGACTTGGATCTTTTTGGAAATGCTTTGATTGAGCTTAAGAAAAAAACGAAGTTTTGTACAATTTGCCACAATTTGACAGAGAGTGAACAATGTTCTGTCTGCGTGGACTCAATGCGAGATGATAGCCAAGTATGTGTGGTTGAATCTTTCCAAGATGTGCTTGCGATCGAAAAAGCGGGGAGCTATAAGGGCGTATACCATGTATTACATGGTTGTTTGTCGCCACTAAATAATATTGGTCCAGAAGAACTTTATGTTGATACTCTTATACAAAGAGTGCGATCGGGTAAAATTAAAGAGGTAATACTTGCGACAAACACAAGTCTTGAAGGTGAGGCAACGGCCATGTATCTTACCCAGCAGATTAGAAAAGCAGGAGTCGAAATACAAATTTCGCGAATCGGGCGAGGCATGCCAACTGGGATAGAGCTAGAGTTTGCGGATGATGAGACGTTGAGGAGTTCGCTGCAGACTAGAAGTATAGTATAATCTACAACATATTACGGATCATATTGGAGTATGTATGAATTCTGCTATATTGGGTACTTTTGGAATAGATGATATTTCTTTACCAGGCCATGATTTGGAGCGAGTGGTTGGTGGTGCTGCTTCTTATGCGAGCTTGGCCTCAAGTATATTTGCTCCTACACTAGTGAGCGGGATGATTGGAAGTGATTTTCCGAATGATTTTATTGAAATTCTCAAAAGTAAAAATGTTAATGTGGATTTCGTTCAACATAGTAAAGAAAAGTCATTTCGATGGAACGCATATTATTCTGATGACTTGAATCAATTGACAACAACATACCAAGCGATGAATGCATCCAAAGATTATGATGTTTCAAAATTGAATTTTGGAAAAATGCCACCGAAGGTTGCGTTTCTGGCAAATCTTGATCCATCTATGCAATCAAAAATGATTGATCAATTACCTGAAAACACAATAAAATTATTGGATAGTATGGATTTATGGATGATAGATAAACGTGATGAATTGCGTGAGGTGTTAAAAAAAGTTGATGTTTTTTTCGTAAGCGAGGAAGAGGCTGGCCTTTTGGTAGGGAAGAAAATGCCACTTCATTATATGTTGGATGAACTGATGTCATATGGACCAAAAATTATTGTATTGAAAAAAGGAAGATTTGGTCTAACCATGTATGGAGCTCTGGGTACACTATCTGTGCCTAGTTATCCTATGACCCATGTTGTAGATCCATCAGGGGCTGGGGATAGCTTGGGCGGATCGGTTGCGGGTGTGCTCGCAAGTATTGGGACATTTAATTATGCTTCAATGTCAACAGCATTGGTGCTTGGAACGGTAGTATCTTCATTTGTAGTTGAAGGCTATACCTTCTCTCCATTATTGAACCTAACGTTAGACGAGGTGAGAAATAGGGTAAAGATGTTTATGGATCAATTGCCCAATCAAGTAAACTTGTTGCTTGATAGGATATAATGCTTCGTTAGGAGGATATCTGATGAAAATATATTTTACTGGTTCTTTGCATAATCATGATATTAATAAGTTGGTATATCAAAATATTATTGATATTTTAAAAAAAATGGGGCACGATATTAAATCGGACCACATTATGTCTGCTGGTGCTGTTGACATAGATAGACAGTCATCAATTGAAAAGGGTGCTTATTACGACAGTCTAAATAAGTGGATTGCAGCCTCGGAATTAGTTGTATGTGAAGTGTCATATCCATCAACAATTAATATTGGTCATGAAGTCTCGCTTGCACTTGATAAAGGTAAACCTGTGGTGGGTTTATATCAAAAGGGACGTGCGCCAGGAGTGTTGCAGGGAATAAAATCAGAGAAATTTATTTTACTAGAGTATGAAAATGATAATCTGGAAGATATAATTAAGTATGGAGTGGATGAAGCAACTTCTCAGGCAGATGTGAGGTTTAATTTTTTCATCTCACCGCAAATTGGTCGATATTTAGATTGGATGTCACAAGGAAAAAGAATTCCTCGTGCGGTTTATCTGCGTAAATTAATTGAAGATGATATGCTAGCAAACAAAGAATTTGAAAAGGATACCAATTAATATGGCAAAGGTAAAAACCAGAGAAGAAAAGATCAAGAGTAGCTACCGATTGGCCAATTTTAAAATTACGGAAGGTGCCAAACGCGAAGAAAAAGATATTGCCGAATTTGCATACCTCGATGCTAGTTTTGTAAAAAAAGATTTATTCAAAACAATAGTGGTGAGTATTATAATGGTTGGAATTATAGTGGCGGCAAAGAAGTATTTGGGGTAAGCTCATTGTATGAGTGTATGGAAGCAAGTAGCATCTTCGATCGGGGGAATCTTTTCGCAAACTGCCAGTCAAATGGCGCGGGAGCCTTTGGAGATGGGGCAGTCTGCTGTTTCGCAGATTAGTGGTGATACTGGTACAAGCGAGGCTGGTCAACAGCAAGCTACACCCGTTAGCCAACCAACAAATGACTCGAATGGTGAATTTCGCAACCAACAGGATGCAGCAAAATATGAGCAATTGGCAAAGCGCAAAGATGAAATCGAACTTGCTCAAATAAGAGCTAATCTACAGGATGAGTTTGGACTTGAAACTGACCTAAAAAAAGGCATGCAGAGGGCTAGTATGGAATATGTGCAAAAGGAGCAAGAAAGAAACAAAGTTGAGGAAAAAAAGAAGCAAGAAGAAGAGTGGATGGTCGAGAAGAAGAAGAAGGAAGATGTTGCAATAACTGCTGCCAAAGCTCAGGGTGGCGCAGAAAATAAGGCATGGGGTGCTGGGTAGGTGATAAGATATATATATGAAAATTTACAATTCACTTTCGCGACAGATCGAAGAAATTGAACCAATTGATCCACCAAAGATTGGGCTCTATACTTGTGGACCTACTGTTTACTCGACACCAACAATTGGCAATTTTCGAACCTATGTGCTTGCCGATGTGCTAACAAGATCACTTAAATATCTTGGTTATCAAGTAACATCTGTGATGAATCTTACGGATGTTGGGCACCTGACTGGAGATAATGAAGGCGACAGTAGCCAAGGTGAGGATAGGCTTGAAAAAGCAGCAAAAAAAGAGGGGAGAACTGCGTGGGAAATCGCCAGTTATTACTCTAGCGAATTTTTGGATCACGCAAAAATGCTCAACTTGATTTTACCCGATGTTATTTGCAAGGCAACGGAGCATATCCCAGAACAGATTGGTCTTATCCAACAACTTGAAGAAAAGGGGTTTACTTACAAAATTGCAGATGGGATATACTTTGATACCAAAAGATATGAAGAGATGGGTTTTAAGTATGGCGAACTTTCAACACTCGACGAAATGAAGACTGGGGCAAGGCTCGAGTCAAATCCAGAAAAAAAGAATCCTCGCGACTTTGCGCTTTGGAAATTTTCACCCCTAGGGAAGCGTCGCCAAATGGAGTGGGATAGCCCATGGGGGGTGGGTTTCCCTGGTTGGCACATTGAATGCTCGGCAATGAGTATGAAATATTTGGGTGAGCAGTTTGACATTCACGTTGGTGGAGAAGACTTGCGAAGTACGCATCATCCCAATGAGATTGCCCAAGCTGAAGGTGCGACGGGGCACAAACCTTTTGTAAAGTATTGGGTGCATGGGGCATTTTTACTAGTTGATGGTGGACGAATGGGCAAATCTCTAGGCAACGCCTATACAATTGTGGATATTACCCAAAAATGCGATCCTTTGGCTTTGCGCTACTTTTACTTAACAGGACATTATCGTAAGCAGATCAATTTTACCTGGGAAAGCTTGAACTCTGCCAATATAGCTCTTGCTAAACTAAAACATGTCTACGCTGATGCAGTGGCAAACCAAGGTGATAGAACCACTTTATCGGTTGAAAAAATGGACAAAATCACTCAATACCAAGTGGAGTTTGCCAACACGATAAGTAATGATCTCAATATGCCTGAGGCACTTGCTGTTGTGTGGGAAGTTGCGAAAAGTAATATCCCTAGTTATGACAAAGTCGACTTATTAAGAGAGTTTGACAAGATTCTTGGTCTGGATCTAGAGATTAACAAAACCGAAAATTCGACAAGTCCCGTGCCCAAAGAGGTGATTGAGCTTGCTCAAAAAAGGCAAGAATTGCGCAAGAACAAAGATTACGCAACAGCTGATACAGTACGAACTGAAATTGAAAATAAGGGTTGGAAACTAGAAGAAGAAAGGGATGGACAATGGAGTCTAAGCCCCAGAAATTGAAGTGGGTGATGTTGGCGATGTTGGTTTTGCTGCTTGTTGTTGGTGTGTGGATTTACTTCCATAGGGAGAGTTTGTTACTTAATCCCGGTAGTGTAGAGAAAGTTGCCGAATTGCCTTATGCTCAATTAACATTTAGTCGATTGGCCAATAGAGTGCCCATGCCTGGCAATATCGAGATTGGCAAAGTAATTGCAGAGACGCCAGAATATACTAGCTACGTATTTTATTATCATAGTGGTGGTAAGAAGATTAGTGGGCAACTTAACTTGCCCAACTTGAGCCGAACTATGAGCGCGATTGTGATGGCGCGTGGGTATGTTGCCAAAGAAGAATATACAACTGGTATCGGTACCAAGAATGCAGCGGCAGTATATGCCAAAAATGGCTATATAACCCTTGCTCCGGATTTTTTGGGATATGGCGAGTCGGATCAAGAAGATGCCGATAGTATAGGGGCTAGATTATATCGACCAGTTGAGATTTTGGATCTTTTATCTTCTTTGTCGTCTTTGCCGCAAATAGATCTGACGCGGGTATATTTGTGGGGGCATAGTAATGGTGGACAGATTATGCTTTCGGTTGCGGAGATTTTGGGTAAGTCTGACCCTAGGGGACGGACCTCTAGGATTTTGGGCATGGTGTTGTGGGCACCGGTATCGAAACCTTTCCCTTTTAATATATTGGCATTTAGCGATGAGGCAGACGATCAGGGTAAATTGTTACGTAAGGTAGTTGCCAACTTTGAGAAAGATTATGATGTGTTTGATTATTCGATCGACCGATATTTTGATGCAATTAATATACCAATACAATTGCACCAAGGATCGGCTGATCCCGAAGTTTTCAAGGTGTGGTCGGATGATTTGGCAAAAGAACTCAAAGACAAAAAGAAAGACATTACATATTTTGTTTATCCTGGGGCCAATCACAATCTAAGCCCTGGGTGGAATGAGGTTGTGGCCCGCGATTTAAATTTTTTTGAGAATTTAAGATAGAATAGCTAAATGGGAATTAAGGTAAATAATCTCAGCTTTGGCTATGGCGATAAAATACTCTTAGATGAGGTGAATTTTGCGATCAATAATGGACAAAAAATTGGGATAGTGGGGGAGAATGGTACGGGTAAATCGACCTTACTCAAGTTATTCTGTGGGCAGATCGACCCAGATGGAGGAAAGATAGTTGTGCAAGGGAGTATGGAAATGGTGCCACAGGAAGTGAAACGAGATCCAGTGCTGGAAGCTGCAAAAACAGTCGAAGCTTATGTTAACCCAGATGGACTCATTGAGGACCATGAAATTCACAAATTGTTTGCGGGCTTAGGGATTGCCGATGTTGGCTTGCAGTTGGCGCCGCAGGGATATAGTGGGGGAGTAAAGACGAAGATGGCCTTAGCTCGTGTGCTGTTCAAAGAGCCAGATATTCTCCTTTTAGATGAACCAACCAACTTTATGGACAGCGAAGGCAAGCATTGGGTGATGCGACTCCTCTCCCAATACCCAAAAACTTTAATCCTAATATCTCACGATCTAGACCTACTCGACCAGGCAATAGATCGCGTGATCTATGTGAACAAGCACACGCATAAGATCGAGGAGTATCGTGGGAACTATAGTCAATACAAGCGATTGCAGGGTGAGGCGACAGCAACATTTACCAAAAATGTGGTGAAGGATGCCAAATATATTGCTGGTCTTGAACACGCCATCAAAGTAGTAGGCGTCAAAACGCGAATTGTGTTGCAACGTAAAGTGGCGCGGCTTAAAGAAGCTTTACCAGAGTTACCACCATCGATAAAGAGTATCAAAATTCAACTCCCAGAACCAGCACGAGTGGGTGAGGTCCCCATCTCTGCTCGGGAGATCTCCAAGTCATTTGGCTCTTTGCGAGTGCTATACAAACTAGATTTTTCCATACGGCGTGGTGAGCGTATCGCTTTACTTGGCTCTAATGGAGTTGGTAAGAGTACATTGATCAAGCTATTGATAGGGCAGATAATGCCTGATAGTGGAGAGATTGTGCGAGATTCTGCCAATAAGATAGGCTATTACAGCCAGGAGTTTGAAGACTTTGATATGGATGCAACGGTACTTCAGCTTTTTATGAAAAAGTGCGAACGTATGGAGTCTTTTTGTAGGCCGTTTTTGGGCAAGTTTAACTTTTTGGGGAACAAAGTGCACCAAAAGGTGGGATCTTTGTCGGGAGGAGAGAAAACTAGACTATCGATTGCCATGCTGTGTTCGACCGATGCTAATTTGCTGATTTTAGATGAGCCAACAACCTATCTTGATGTTCTTTCGCAGAGAGTAATTCTTGATGCTCTTAAATCGTATAAAGGCACAATGATTATTGTGTCGCATACCGAAGAATTTATCAAAGAACTTGCACCCGACAAAGTGTTTGAATTACCTGGTGCGAAAATGGATTTTTGGCGAGATGAATATGTGGATGTAGTAGGAAAATTGTAACTATCATATTTATGATATTTATGATATTTATGATATTTATGATATATTACCTTAATTATGAAATACTACCTTAATTATGAAATACTATGAGCACATAAATGATAAGCGTATCTCTATACGAGATAGGCAATTGATGAATAGAGAAAGTCGCAGACTTTCAACGATTGGAGTTGTAGAGATTGCAGAGGGTGATGGTGGATATTGGAGATTTATAAGTTCCTCACTTAAAACCCCGACCGTAGAGGTCGAGGGATGAAGTAGCCCCTGGGGCTGTACGTACAAATTCGAACGTATTTTAAATTATTATAGCATTCGCCCCGCTCGTCCCGTCGCCGGTCGGGACGAAAAACGCGGGGCTCGATTGAAAATTATTTTTTGCGCGCGCGATTTTAAATCCAAAACCAGAAAAAGAACGTTAACCTATAATAATGTTGACATATGATTAGGCTGAGATACATCGGTAACACTTTTGAGGTACCATATGGTCCTCGAGAGGAGGCTGATGATGTACCAGATATCTTTGAAAGTGAGAGGTGAGCATGATCGCTGGCGTTCACTTGCCGAGT
>Ga0194063_10001008_pt1 | contig 19118 bp, 21 predicted proteins | sample SepL3720m_MetaG_FD_155459 | JGI IMG/M metagenome (GOLD analysis project Ga0194063, IMG submission 155459) | Anoxic zone freshwater microbial communities from boreal shield lake in IISD Experimental Lakes Area, Ontario, Canada - Sep2016-L373-20m | ecosystem: Environmental > Aquatic > Freshwater... | reverse complement strand
TATTCATCATGGGATCGAACATATGCCGGAAGCACCAGAAGAAGTGCATATTTTATTAATTGAACCTAAAGGTACAGTAAATACAGGTAATGCTGAGCAGTCTGAGTTGACAGCTGTTGAAAAAACTATTTAAATTTTTTATTTTTCACATCATGAAATTTGTTCATACTAATATCGTTGCAAAAGATGTGATTAAATTAACAGATTTTTATTGTAAAGTTTTTGAATGTAAACAAAAAGGGCAGGAAAGCATTCTGGCTGGTGAATGGGTGGCTAAAGGGACAGGAGTTAAGGATGCAGAAATTCGTTCCCTAATCTTAGAATTACCTGGTTATGATAAAAATGAAGCAGTACTTGTTGGTGAAATTGTTACTAAAGAGTTTAAATCAGGTACTTTATGCTTTTCTTATATCAAAGATCCTGAAGGTAATATTATCGAAATACAAAGTTGGAAAAGTAAGAGTTAATGATTATCTAGCAAAAGGAGCAGAATCCCAGTCTCAGGAAATTATCGTTAATACTGATCATGATTTTTAAAACTTATGCAACTCGAAGATAAATATACTTTAATTAGCCTGATACCGATTAGATCAATTCGTTTACGAATTTTAAAAAAAGCACTGCAAAATTCTGCGTAAAAGGATTCCAATACAAACTGGAATACCTTGGTAATGCTACTTTGTAACTTAAAAGATTTTCGTGGTTTGGGATCTTTAGGTGAAAATTTTATTTTGGAATCTTTACATTCAAAGAATGTCAAAGTTCGGATCAAAGCAGTAGATTTGATTGTCAGGGCATTTTTGCCTGATTTTCACAATCAGTTGCAGTTAAATTTACAAAATTCAAAGAATGTACGAGAGAAGGAAGAAATCCAAACAGCATTGCAGATTTTACAAGGCGGACCAAAGATAATTTTGCATAAAAATGGAACTTTAAAAGCGATTTCAGTTACCACAAATAAAAAATGAAAATATATAAAATCCCAAAACGCCTTTTAATTGTGATGATTGTCATAATTCCAGTGCTGTTTTCTCTTGTGATTTACATTTGTATTCACAATTTAGTTTTGGTAAATCATCATTTAAGAATTAATCGACATCTAACAATGTCCGCTGCTAAACAGATCTTATTAAATGATCCCGAAATTAAACATTTTTTAGCTGAAGATCCAACAAATAATGATTTGGACTGTTGTGGTTTGAGTAAAGGATTAAAAGGTAAGGATAATTATTGGATTGCTCGAACTCAACATTTAGTAATAAATCAAGAGGAAGGTGGGGGTATAGTTGCCACAGTTGATTGGTATATGGTAGATAGGAGAACTGGGGAGGTGGAGAAGGTCGAATAGCGTCCTGAAACAAGTTCAGGATCGAATCTCTAGATAATTTGTGCGTTTTTATTTTGTTAGTTTTCTGGTAGCTTGTAACTATTATCTTTTATCTTTTTTTAGAGTTACGAGTTACGAATTTCGAGTTTCGATTACAGGTCTCAGCTTGTAAATGAAGCACTTCCGCTTACCGGAAACCGATCACCGAATCTAGAAATGAATCAAGTATCACGTATGAAGTAGCAGAAAGAACAATATTAACTTAATATCGAATTTAATAATGAAACAATATAAATTTCTTTCTTGGAATATTCAAGGTGGGAAGAAGTTGACGGAAATTACACAATTAATTCTCAATGAAAATCCTGATTTTATTGCATTACAGGAAGTGCGTCATTATGCTGATCAAGTAGATGGGGCCACTTTACTTAAGAACGAGTTGGCGAAATTGAGAAAAATATATTTTGTGGAATATTTTCAAACTTTTGTTAGTGATCGCCATCAGCCCAGTTATGGCATAGGCAATGCCTTACTTTCTAGATTGCCTTTTAAATCAATCGCTAAAAAATGGTTAAGTAATTTGGATGAATATTTAAGCAATGAAAAGAGTGCACTTTATGAGCCAAGAGGAGCGATTTTAGCGGATGTTGAAATAGCAGGTAATAAAATTGTTTTAGTGAGTACGCATTTGGCTTATGTAGAAGGTTTTGCTGATCATAGTTTCAAACAGGAACAGACTAATCAATTGCTGAAAGCCATGGGAGATAATGAATATTTATTGGGAATTGATTTGAATTCATTACCAGATAGTTCCATATTTAAGACTATTCAAGTGAAAACTACATTTATTGAACATCTCTTAAATCAATCCACCTGGACTAATCAAAATCCTAATGGTAAATATGGTAAAATCGGTGATCAGAAGCGAATTGATTACATTTTTACTAATTTGAAAGACAGCTCAAATACAAAATTTGCTATTTTAAATGCTTCTGGATCTGATCATTTACCATTGCTCTTAACCTTTAACTTGTAACTTTTATCTTTTAGCTATTCTTTTTACCTATGGAAATTACCCGAAAATGGTTACCAAAGAGCTTACCTGATTTAAGTCAGATCAAGGCCCAGTATTTTGAACGTTATTTTCTTTTTATTGGTGAGTACGCTGAAGTGCGAATTCAGAAAATGGGTGAGCAGTATTATTTTGAGAGAAAAGTGGAAAAGACAAAATTAGTGAGAGAAGATAATATTATCGAAATTACAGAGGAAGAATTTTTAGGACTGAAAAAATTGGCTACTAAGGCGATTATCCGAGAAATATACAAGGTACAAGAAAAACCTTTGATAGAAGTGAAAATTTATCAAGGGGATTACCAGGGACTGGTAAGAATCGAAGTAGAATTTGCGACCGAAACTGAAGCTAAAGCTTATGAGCCACTGGCCTGGTTTGGCAGGGAAATTACCGGAACGAAAATTGGTAGTGATGGCAAATTAATTAAGATGGATCGGGAGGAGTTTGAAAAGGAAGTTGAGAAGTTAGGAGTATGAGAATATAAGAATCTAGGAAACATAGTTCGCATTTTCGTAGTTCGGGAGAGGGGATGAAGTCGAATAGCATCCTGAAACAAGTTCAGGATCGAATAGCAAGATATTTTGAGCGTTCTTATTGAATGCTAAATTAAATTTTAAATATAATCTTATAACTTATAACTTTTATCTTTTTTTCGAGTTACGAGTTACGAATTTCGAGTTTCGATTACAGGTCTCAGCTTGCAAATTAGGCACTTCCGCTTATCGGTCTCCGAACACCAAATTTGCAAATAGATATCTATTATTTTGGCTGTTTATCTGTGTTATGGTAGTATTCACTTAATGAAACAAATTATTCAAAAAATAAAATTCAATAAACTAACTACAACAACAAGCTCTTAGGGGGTTGTATGTTGTTTATCACAAATTTACACCTCCCGGACGGGAGGTTCTTTTTTTTATAGAACCTCTCATCATCAGGAGGTTTTTTTATTTAAATTATTATTTTAGTTGAAATGGCAAAACAAAAAAGAAATAAAGTAAGTATAAATAAAGCGGAAAATGTCTCAAAGATTAGACATTCAGCTTCTCATATACTTGCTCAGGCAGTGCAGAATTTATACAAAGATGTCAAATTTGGCATTGGACCAGCTATTGAAGATGGATTTTATTATGACTTTGAGTTTCCAGAGTCAGTAAAGTTAACTGATGCTGACTTAGTTAAAATTGAAAAAGAGATGCAAAGATTGATCGATCAGGATCAAGCATTTGTGCAGTCGTTTAAATCAGTCCCGGAGGCAATTGAATACTTTGAACAAAAGAAACAACCCTATAAAGCTGAGATTGTGAAAGATTTACAAGAGAATGGCGAAAAGGAACTAAGTTTTTACCAAAATGGTGAGTTCATAGACTTATGCTCTGGTCCTCATATAGAAAGCTCAAAAGAAATTTCTGCTTTTAAACTAAAGGCAGTTGCAGGTGCATATTGGAAAGGAGATGAGAAGAATAAGATGCTTTCGAGAATTTATGGATATGCGTTTGAATCAAAGGCTGAATTGGCCGATTATCTGAAAAATATTGAATTGGCAGAGGCAAGAAGTCATCGTAAAATTGGCAGAGAAATGAAGCTTTTTGGAATTTATGATGAAATTGGGCAAGGGCTTCCAGTTTGGCTTCCTGATGGATATGCGATTCGAATCGTACTTGAAGAATTTTTGAGAAACTTGGATCATCAGTATAATTATTCTCACATTATCAGTCCGCATATCCATAAAAAAGAACTTTTTGAAAGATCAGGTCATCTGAATTTCTACAAAGACAGTATGTATGCACCATTGAAAATTGATGAGCAGGAATATTATCTCAAACCGATGAATTGCCCTGCTGGGATGGTCGTTTATAACTCAGAGCCTAGGAGTTATCGTGATTTACCTATGAAAATGGGAGAATTTGGGACTGTTTATCGCTATGAAAAATCAGGTGAACTAAGTGGACTGCAACGAGTAAGGGGATTTACTCAGAATGATGCACATGTATTTTGTGCTGCTGATCAACTTGAAAATACCTTTCTTGAAGTATATGAAATGCTAATTAAATTCTATCAGGCAATTGGATTTGAAAAATACTACTTCAAATTAGGTTTATCTGACATGAGCAAAGAAAAATTCAAATTTTGCGGGTCAGCTAAAGACTGGAAAAGTGCTGAAGATTCACTGCGAAAGTTAGTAAAAAAGGCAGGAGTTGATTATGTGGAGAAAGTTGGGGATGCTGCATTTTATGGGCCAAAACTGGATGTACAAGCGGTAAATGTCTTTGGTAAGGAAGATAGTATCTCGACCATTCAAATCGATTTCAATCTTCCCGAAAGGTTTGGAATCTCATACATGGATAAAGATGGTCAAAAAAAGGTACCATTTGTAATTCATCGTGCTCTGATTGGCTCCTATGAGAGATTCTTCGCTTTCCTGATTGAATTCTATGGCGGGAAATTTCCACTATGGTTTGCCCCTCGTCAGGTGAAGGTCATACCTGTTTCTGAGAAATTTATTGATTATGCGGAAAAGGTAGATAAAGAACTAAAAGTAGCTGGTTATGAATATAATCTTTGGGTTAGATCAGACGTTGATAAATCTGATAATAGATTACCATCAAAAATCAGAGATGCCGAAATGATGAAATATCCATATATCCTAGTCGTGGGAGAAAAAGAGCTAAAAAGTAATTCTGTATCTGTAAGGGTCCGTGGAAAAGGCGATATCGGCAGTGTTAGCTTACAAGAATTTAGTAGTCGATTTATCGAAGAAATTCGTAAACGAAGTCTAGTACTTTGGAGTTAAAGTACAAGGATTGCCTTTATTGGCAATCCTATGCCGATGTGGCTCAATTGGTAGAGCAATTGTTTTGTAAACAATAGGTTATAGGTTCAAGTCCTATCATCGGCTTAGGGGTGCTGAAGTAGCTCAGTTGGTAGAGCACATTCATGGTAAGAATGAGGTCTTGGGTTCGATCCCCAACTTCAGCTTAGTGCTGGTGTAACTCAGTTGGCAGAGTAATGCTTTCGTAAAGCATGAGTCGCAAGTTCGATTCTTGCCATCAGCTTGTTTAATAAAAAATTATGAAAAACAAAATTAAACTACAAATAAATATGATAACAACTACAAAACCACCCTTAGGAGGTTAGTCGAGTGTTGCATACTTGATTTAAGCCTCCGAAAGGAGGCTTTTTTATTTTATATAGATGTTACTATGCTAGAAGGAAAACCATACTGCCTAGTTGAAGTCAGAGAACAACAATTAAATGGTCTCAAGTCAGTATTATTTGCTGAAGCTCAAGTTTTACCCAAAACAGAATACGAAGTATGGGGAACTGAAGGATGTGTTCAGTCACTAAATATGGCAATTCAAGGGCGTACTCCGATTACTGTTGAAGTGGGAATGAATGCTTTTATGATGCCTGTACCTTCTCTATTAGCATATTTAGAAATAGGAATTATTCGCCTTCAAAAATTGCAGAAATTTGGTGCAAATGCAAAATTAAGAGTCTTCTCAACAGGATCGATAAATACACATGGTGATCCTGAAGGAAATTTTCAAAGAAGACAAGCTCAGCTTATTTTCTTTAGAGAATATTTAAATGCACTTCATCCTGATTTAATAGAATCTATTAACCTTGAAGATATTCTGCAAGAATTGAACCCTAACGATGAAATTTCTCAAAAAATATTCTCTTCCGAAGTATCTCCAGAGATTGCTCAAATATTAAATGATATGGGATCAAAATATGGGAATAATGGGAATATTTCATCTCAACAATATGGTCTAATGCATGTTCATCCTAACTGTTTTGGTGCAAAACAGGATAAGGGATTTCGTATAGCAGTAGGATGTGAGGGAGAACGCGTATTTAACAATTTAAGATACGGAACAATTGAAAGCAACGAAAATCCTTCAATGTCAGTTATTGTTAGAAACTCATTAAGTAGAACTGCACCATATATCCCATTACAAGGCGGACAAAGACTATTTAATAATGATTTTATATCTACTGCTATTACTATGGAAGAAATGAAGGAATTAATAAATAATGCCAGTTTGGATAATCCAAGTACATGGAAAAATAAAGGTCAAGACATGTTTAGGTTCGCCTATCGAAAAAGACGTGGAAATCAACAACTACCATCTCATTTTCTTGAATTACAATATATTGAAGCCGTAATGGCAGGGCGGATGCATGAAGTATGTAGTTTTATTCAAAGTATTTAATTTTTATATTTTAAAATAATGAAAAAGATAGGACTCTTAGGCGGTGTTGGTTGGCCTTCAACAATCGACTATTACAGGATAATAAATTAAGTTATTAATAAAAGATTTGGTGACTTAACTTCTCCTGAAATAATTGTATTCAGTGTCAATTTTGAGCCAATAAAACAACTTCAATTCGAAGAAAAATTCGAGGAAGCAGGTAAATTGCTTGCAAAAGGAGCAGTAGCTCTTGAAAAAGCAGGAGCAGATTATATTTTTATTTGTTCTGTTACAACTAATATTTCTAGAGAATATGTTCAAAAATCCGTAAAAGTACCAATAGTAAGCATTATCGATGCATTAGCTGATCCAATTAAAGATAAAAGTATTAATACTGTCGGTTTGATTGCTACAAAATCGACCATGGATTATCCGTATTTTATCCCTAAGATGAAAGAACAGGGGATTAAATGTATTGTTCCTGAATCTAGTGATAGAAAGATTATTCATGATGTAATTTATGATGAATTGGTCTGGAACAAAGTTTATCCAGCATCAAAAAAAAAGTATTTGGCGATTATTGAAAAATTAAAGCTTAAAGGTGCAAAAGGTATTATTTTGGGGTGTACTGAAATTCCAATGCTTGTTAACCAAAGTGACATCGATATTCCCGTCTTTGATGTGACTGAACTGCATTGTAAAAAGGCAATTGAATTAGCTTTAGAAGAATAGTTTTGAATGCTTGTTTTCCCGCCCTGCATTTAACTACTGAATAATATTGCTCAGCCATATTCTTTTAGTTGTATAATACACAATAATATTCATGTAGTTAATCAATGGATTTCTATACAGATTTTATCAAAGATCATAAACCAAAATATGTGACGACTGAAAATATTCAACGTGAGTATATCGTTGGTGGTATTAGCGATACCGCATTTTTGATATTGCTATACATTTAAAAAAACTGGTCACCTGACTCCGTTTATTCAGTTTGAAGAAATGGAGGAGGTAATAAGTGGCTTTCTTAAATAACGTCATGGAAAACAAAAGCGACATTCAGATAATTCTAAAAAAACTTTCTAGTAAAGAAATTGATATTTTGATTGGAGAAGCAAAAAACTTTCCATACTTAGTTGCCGGTGACCGGAAACGTTGGACATCATTCAGTAAAGCGTATGTAATGTATAAGGAAAATCAACTGGTAGCATCATGTAGTGTGATAGAGCTTGAAAAATATATTAAGCTAGGACCTTTCATTGTCCTAGAAAAGCACCAAGGAAAAAGATATGCGAGTTTACTCGTGTCCGAAATAATTAGAAAAAATAAACATGTTTCCATCTATATTGGGAGCTATACACCTGCGATTTGGCATCTGGCCGAAAAATATTCTTTTAAACGGATAAAAAGTTTCTTTATATTACCGAATGTTATCAGGAAATATATCATAATTCAGTCACTGAAAAACTCACGGATGAGCTTTATGACTGAGTATTTGAAAAAAAGAATTTATAAAAATTCTGATTATAGATATTATGTTTTGGAGCATAATCAGGTTTGCAATTCTTTAATCTCGAATAAACAAACAAAACGATTTCTTTTTACAGAATCTGGTTGTTTTTTCAACTAACCCTCAAGTTGGGTATACTTTAGGTCAAAAAACAGGGAGAATTGGGTATATTTTAGGTTAAAAAACTGGAGAAAATGAGTATACTTTAGGGTAGAAACATGCTAAAATTGGATATATTTTAGGAATAATAATGAAATGTTTAAGAGACAAATTGAGAAAACTCTAGCAAAATGGGCTAGGTCACCAAGGCGAAAACCATTGATATTACGAGGTGCCAGACAAGTCGGGAAAACTACAGCAGTCAAATTGTTCAGTAAGAACTTCGACCAATATATTTATCTAAACCTAGATTTGGAAGCAGATCGTCTGATCTTTGAAAAAGGATATTCGATTGCGGATTTACTCAATGCTATCCGCCTCGAAAAAAATGCTCCAACAATCTCAGGTAGAACTCTTATTTTTATAGATGAAATTCAAAATTCTCCCAATGCAGTACATCTTTTAAGGTATTTTTATGAGTTCAACCCAGAACTGTATATTATCGCTGCTGGTTCACTTCTGGAATCTGCAATAAACATACAGGATAGCTTTCCTGTGGGTCGAGTGGAGTATGCCTATCTTTATCCTGTCAATTTCAATGAATTTCTATCCGCATCAGGCGAAAATGAACTTCTAAGTTTGCTAAAAACTATTCCTCTCGCTGTTATTACACACGAAAAATTACTCAGATTATTTCACAGGTATACTTTGATTGGTGGACTTCCTGAGATAGTGGATAGTTACCTGAAATCCGAAGACATCTCAACTTTGGGGATACTATATGAAGGACTGAAGAATTCGTATAACGATGATTTTGAAAAATATGCAAAAAGTCAAAAAGAAAAGCAAATTTTGAGACATATAATAAATTCTGTACCCCAATACGCTGGGAAACGCATAAAATACCAAGGATTTGGAAATTCCAGCTATCGATCAAAAGATATTGCAGAAGGCTTACGAACACTTGAAAAAGCATTTTTGATCGAGCTAAATTTCCCTACCACATCATGTGATCTACCCGTAATTCTAAACAGGCAAAAAGCTCCCAAGCTACATTTTTTTGATACTGGTCTCATGATCCAGCTGTTAGGCTTGCAGACAGCATTGTTGGACTTGAGTGATTTGAACAATGTGTATCTTGGGTTGATCACAGAACACGTTGTGGCACAGGAGTTGAAGTCAATTAGTAATTCTGTTAGAAACACCGCAAATTTCTGGACTCGAGAAAGCAATCAGGCAAATGCTGAAGTGGATTTCGTTATTCAGCACAAAAATTTACTGATACCTATCGAAGTCAAGTCGGGAGCGACTGGTACATTACGCTCTCTACATGAATATGTTGACCGTGCACCGCATAGTTATGCTGTTCGTTTGTACGCAGGAGAAATACGTCAGGATGAAGTATCTACTCGTACTGGAAAAAAATTTCAACTTTTAAGTCTGCCATATTATCTTGCAGGACATATACACGAGTATTTAGAATGGTTTTGTAAGTAGATTGAATCTTTATAAAAATAATTTTAAAGAGAACTGTAATTTAACAAGAGGTTGTATAAATTCTATTATTACCAAATTCACTCAAATACTAGATAGTATCATTTTAGTATAATAGGGATTAACAAATTTTTTACTTGATATTATCTTTTTATATTATCAACTTGTAACTTTCAACTTCTACCTTTTAACTATTCTATTTCCATGAACCAGACAATCAAAACTTACTCGCAAATTTACCAGGAATATGCAGCAAGTAATATGCATTTTAAGCAGATTCAGCCAAAGTTAAAAAAGTTTGTAAAATTGTTAAATGGCAAAAAAGTGCTGGATATTGGTTGTGCTGATGGTCGTGATACTGCAGCTTTTCAGAAATTGGGCTTGGAAGTTACTGGTATTGATCTCACACCTGAGTTTATTAAATTAGCTAAGCAGAATCATACAGAGTGCAATTTCGTAGTTATGGACATGCTGAAATTGGATTTTGCTCCAGAAAGCTTTTCCGGAATTTGGGCTTCCGCTTCGTTATTACACATTCCGAAAAAAGAAGCGCTTCAGAGCTTGCAGGGTTTCTATAGAGTTTTGGATAGTAAGGGAATTTTGTATTTCTCAGTAATGAAGGGAGATTTCGATGGGGAAAGAGAAAATAAACATAATCACTGGGGACCAAGGCATTTCGCTGATTATCAGCAGGCAGAAATCGAAGAATTGTTAAATGAAACAAATTTTCAGAAAATTGAAATTACTAGTAATAAAGTTTCCTGGAGACCGACTTTTCTGCATGTCTTTGCGAGAAAAAACGGGGAACGCATTTCGTCCTAGTACCATGAAGGTACAGGATTAAGATAGTTCGCATTTTGCATTTCGAATATTTAGTTTAAGTAAATAAATTTTACTTTATTTAGTTTTTATCTTTTAACTTGTATCTATTAACTTTTACCTTATTCTATTTCACCCCAATCACCTCATAAATTCGGTACAATCCAGTTAATCCGCTATCAGCATCATCTACAAGACAATCAATAGTAAACTCCTGTTTTGTTTGAGCTGTTTGTAACATCGGAAATTGTTTAAAAAACTTTTTATTAATAATATATTTATCTTGGTAAACTTGTTCTTCCTGGGGTAATTTTTTGCTTCCCGCCACTTGAAAATAGATGAAGTCAGTAGCAGCACCTCGATCGTTAAAGGAATTAGCATCTTGATTGGCAGCGAATTCACCACGGTAAATAAGCTGGACATTTAATTGACCAATGCTTTGTCCCATCATTTGATCAAGTACTGGTAAAAGATCTTTTTCTTGATTTTTTTCGATTTTTAATTCAACAAACCAGTTATTATACCAAAGGCGTGGCCAGGGAGAGTAGCTGTTACTATAGTAATGGAGCTCCTTTTGGTTGGAATTATCTAAGTAACTATAACCGTAAACATATTTGTAATAATTAAATTGGGAGTCTTTTTTTACCAAAATTCGATATGAATTATTATTGATGTCAATCGGGTCTTCTAAGGGCTTGATTTCATCCATACCAGTATAATCTTCTTCTTTAAGAAAACGTAATGTCATTTCCATCCCAGGATAAGTAATAAGGCTTTGTTCTAGATTATTACTAGTTTTTGTTTTTTGGAAATTTAAGTTAAATGTTTCTGGATAGTTGAGCGTCATTTTTAAGGTACGATCACTATCAAATTGGTTTGATAATTCAAAAGTTTTTTGCTTAGTTTCTGCAATTGGAGTTGTAGAAATGATTGTAGTTGTGAGCGGAGTCGGAGAATTTATCGGTGCTGCTATTGGATTGATTTTATTCCAAAAACCTTTGAGTATAATGATTATTATTAATGCTATGACAAATCCCAGCATGATTATAGTGCTGCAGCCAATAGTTAATATTTTTAGAATTCGGTTAGATTGGGGCATGAGAGATGGATAATTAGTTAAGAGATAAAAGATAATAGTTACAAGTTCCAGCCATAGGCTGATAAGGCTTTGGCTTTAGAAGAAATTAAGAATTAAGAATTAAGAATTTAGGAATCTGAGAATCTAGGAATCTAGAAATCTGGGATTTTATCCTATTAACTCTTAACTATTAGATTTTAACTATTCTTTCTTCTATTAACTTTTACCTATTAGCTTTTAACTATTGATTCACTACCGGTACATAGCCTGATTCTGTTACTGTATCTTGTCCAGCTTTGGTCATGAGCCAGTCACGTAGATTGGCTGCCGCAGTTCCAGACTGAAGATCTTTTCTGGTGACGATAAATACAGGTGCAGTAAGTGGATAAGACTGATTAGTAAGTGTTTCAGTACTTGGTTTAACGCCTTCAATTGCCAGCAATTTCAGTTTAGCATTAGGCACCATAAATTGCTCATAATAATAAACTGAGTAACCAATTCCTTGTTTATCATTGCTCACACGATTGATCAAGCCGGACATACCAGAAATTGTTAATTCCGGAGCATTAATTGGAGTGACTCCTTTTAGAACTAATTTTTTCATTAATTCTTGACTACCGGAATTATCTTCGCGCTGGTAAGCATTAATTTTTTGAGCTAATCCGTTTAATTCGTTCCAATTAGTTGTCTTGCCAGTATAGATATCGAGTACCTGTTGGATTGTTAAATTATCAACCGGATTTTCTTTATTAACGAGATAAACGAAAGCATCAATCGCAACTGGTTGGATGTCTAAGGTCACATTTTTTTCTGTCAGTAACTTGGTTTCATCAGCTGATGGTTCAGTTGCTACCAAAATTAAATCGGTTTCACCATTGATTAATTTGACATAAGCGTTGTGAGTGGTACTGTTGACCGATTTGCTGCGGATTACTGTTAAATTTTCATCTGAGGTTTTGATATCGACATAGCGTTCTTTGGTATCGATAGAATCACTGTATTCCTGCCATTGACATGAATAGTTTAAAAGTTTGCAGATGATAAAACTACGGAGTGGTACATTGGAAGTGGAGCCATCGATTTTGGGAAAATTATCAAGCGTAAAAGTATAATTGACATCAGGTTTGTATGTCGTTTCTCCAGAAGGTACGACAGTATTGGTTGTAATTGGTTCGGGATCTGATTCTTTAGTCTCAGGTTTTATAAGAATTGCGACAATGCCAATCCCGGTTAAAAGAATAATTACCAGATTGGTGGCAATCACATAAAGCCAGATCCGGGAAGGCTTGGCTGGAATTGGAGTAGCTGGTTCGTTCATGGGAGGAAATTGGATAAATTAGATAAGTAAATCATATAATGTTTAGAACGGAAGGACAAGGTGTTTAGTTATGCTATAATTATTGCAATTTCATTTAAATATCAAAGACTGTCTGCTGATTACAAACTACAGTCTATTGATTATTATCTTTTAACTCATAACTTTTATCTTTTTAATATCAATGAAACTCACCCTTCCTCCCTGTTGTTATCGTATTAGTGTCAAGGCTCTTGTTTGGGATGATCAGAAGAGGTTTCTTCTGGCACTTGAAAATAATGATCTTTGGGAAACGCCAGGAGGTGGCCTAGATTTAGGTGAAAGTCCTGAGCAATGCTTGAGACGGGAATTGGCGGAAGAAATGGGCTTAAAGGCGACTTTTATTGCTAGCAAACCAGATTTTTTCTATACTTTCCAGGATACTGCTGGAACAAAGCGAGCACATCTCATTTATCAAGTGAAATTGAATAATTTGGAGTTTAAAAAATCGAATGAATGTGTTGCTTTGCAGTTTTTTACTTCAGCTGAAGCATTAGAACTAAAGGCATTTTCAAACGTTTATCTCTTTGCCAAAATGTTATTATACTCCAGAAAATAAATGCTGATTATTGTACGTCATGCCGTATTGACGGACAAATGCTGTTTATGAGAAAATACAATATAAGTTTTTTTAAATAATCATGAATAAAAAATTAACAATACGTCTTTCTGATCTGGATTATACTAGAGCAAAAGTATTAGTTGCCGAAAGGGGAATTACTTTGAGTACGTTTTTTCGTGAAGCTTTGGATTCGGCATTGGTTGAAGAAATTTCTCCTGAATATGAAGCTTATTTAATTCAGAAGGAGTTGGAATTAAAAATGGATATGAAAGCAGGAAAAACCAAGGTGGCTTATCAAGCTGAAGATTTTTTTACAGTGTAATGAAGAAGATGATTGCAAAACCAATTATTTATAATCACAAGTTTCAAAAATCATTAATTACACTTAGTCGGATTGGTAAGCTGAAAGAGCGAATTCTTATACGAATTAATTTATTCCTTGCTGATCGGAGTAATCCAATATTAAGGGATCATTCATTACAAGGAAGATTTAAAAACTTTCGAGCGTTTTCAATTACCGGTGATGTAAGGATTATTTATCGAGAATATCCCCATCACTTTCTTTTTATTGATATTGGTACACATAATCAAGTATATTCATGATTATTTAAGGAATTTAGTATCAAGTATCAAGTAGGAAAGAATATTCGATTCCTAGATTCTTTTATTCTTAAATTCTTTCTTCTCAGTAAAGCCTGATCGGTACTGTCTCTACTGTCAATTCCAGATGATCACCTAATCCAAGGTAGCTATCCATGGTATCAGTATTATTCCAGATGAAGCGGTAGATCCGGTAGAGAATTTTTTTGAAGAAATTGGTCCGTCTGGAAAAAAGAAATTTGGAATTGATTACATGGATCAACCACTTTTCATGATCTTCTTCGATTTTGATTTCCTGATGGGCTGCCAGTTTGTGTAAAATTCGTTCGACATTGGGATCTTCCATAAAGCCAAATTTTACATTGACACCGGCGACATAACCTTTGGATTTTTCATCAATCATGGGGAAAACTTCATAACGTGCACTATTTTCTACATAAGGCTCATTGGAAATTTTGACAAAAAGAAGAATAATATTTTTGGGCAGTACCCCATAGCGGTTCCAGAAAATTTCCAGAATCGGTGGCACTTTATCTGTTAAAGACCTAACAGGAAGGGGAGTAATGAAAACGCTGGAGTGAGCGAGACTCGTTTTCTGTGCTTGGTGAATGCGTAAGAAATCACCCATACTGATTGTACTAAGTCTTTTATGTGTCTTGGCTTCCACATCTTTTCCCATTTTCCAGATACGCATGACCAATACGATAATCATGGCGATTGTCAAAGGAATCCAGCCACCCTTTACCAGCTTGAGCAAATTGGATGAAACAAATAACATTTCTAAACAGATTAAAGGAATAAATAAAGCGAGTCCTCGGAACAATGACCACTTCCAGGCGCGCTGGGAAATAATTATCATAGTTATTGAGGTGATCACCATATTTCCGGAAACTGCCAGACCATAGGCAGCGGCAAGATTGGTGCTGGAACGGAAACTGAGAATTAAAAGGATACAGCCCAGATAAAGCATGAGATTTACCGCTGGAACAAAGATTTGGCCAGCGTGTTCTTTACTGGTGTGGACAATTTTTAATAAAGGAAAGTAGCCTAAATTTATCGCTTGAGCTGTCAGTGAAAACGCTCCGGAAATTAAAGCTTGGGAAGCAATGACTGTCGCCATTGTAGCGAGTAGTACCATGGGAATCATTGCCCATGCTGGTACCAGGGAAAAGAAAACATTACCAAAGAAAATTTCTTGACCACTTAGGAGATAAGCACCTTGACCTAAGTAATTTAAAAGTAATGCAGGAAAAACTAAACAAAACCAGCTGATTTTGATCGGTCTTTTACCGAAATGCCCCATGTCGGCATACATGGCTTCACCACCGGTCACAACCAGCATGACTGAACCCATAATCAACATAAATTGATGCAGTTTCAATTTGGTAATAGCAGCCAAAGCACTTAGCGGATTGAGCGCCCAGAGGATTTGTGGATGCTGAATTAATTGGTTAAAACCTAGAATTCCGATGGCGATAAACCAGACAATGATTATTGGTCCAAAGATTTTTCCGACCTTTCCAGTACCGAAACGCTGCATGATGAAGAGTCCGGAAAGTATCACAAGTGTTAACGGAATGATAAAAGGCTCCATACTGATTGTGACAATTTTCAGGCCTTCTACCGCTGAAAGCACGCTAATCGCTGGAGTAATAATGCCGTCTCCATAAAGTAGCCCGGCTGCAAATAGTAAAAGTAGAACAAAGTATTTAGATTTTTTTTTGGCATATTTGAGAACAAGACTTAATAAGGCAAAGACTCCTCCTTCGCCCTCTGAATCTGCCCGGAGAATAAAAATTACATATTTAAAAGCGACAATTATTGTTAAACACCAAATAAGTAAACTAATAATCCCGGTGACATAACTGGCAGAATAGTCTTCCATGCCATGGCCGAAAAAGATTTCATTGACTGCATAGAGCGGTGAGGTGCCGATATCACCAAATACCACTCCCAGAGAGCCAATTACTAAAGGGAGAAGCGCCTTGGAACGTTTAGTTTTTTGTTTCACTAGGATGTTATTTAACTGATAAAAATTAGTATCCCATGAATAGAAAAATTTGAAAAGATTTACAGGTTAGTTAAATAGGTTTATTATTGAAAATAATTAAATTTCCTATTATGACAAATAATCTTAAAAAAATTATTGTTACTATTGTAGAAAAAAATGAATTACCAGTGGAATTTATTAAAGAATTAAATACTATCCCTGGAATTGAATTGCGAATATTTGAGAAACATGCTGCAGATGCGGAAGAACTATTGAAAAGGATTGCCGAGAGTGAGATGATCGTGGTTGATTTGCATACGAAATATTCCGAGTCAGTTTTATCCCAAGCAAAAGCTTTGAAAACTATCGTTTCTACCAGTTTTTCCCTGAGTCATCTTGATCTCGAATATTGTAAACAGGCCGGAATTCAAATTATTAGTTTTCCAGATTTTCAGTCTCAGAATGAAGTTGCTGAAATTTCCAGGGAGGAACTGAATCAATATTTTCACAAGCATTTACTGGAAGCTATTAAGGAACAGGCAAGTAGGAATTAGTATCGAGTATCAAGTATCATGTAGGAAAGAATAGCTGGTAGCTAGTAGCTGGAAAGAGAAGGAACTGCGAAACTCGTCCTGGAAAAAAATTCAGGATTATAACTCGAAAAAATGATAACGAGAGACTTGATCCTGAACTTGTTTTAAGACGCAATTCGATTCCCTAGATTCTTAAATTCTTTCTTTTTAAGCCAAAAGCTTACCAGCCTATGGCTGGAACTATTATCTTTTACCTACTAACTTTTATTATTCAATATTTTACGTTATGATAAATTATCATCTATTAATAAATATTTATGAAAAAAGTTTTTGGAGCTTCAATTATTACTCTTGCGACACTGTTTCTTTTCGTGGGAATTCTTTTTGCGATGTTGTTTCTGGCAATTGCCCCTAATAATCTTTGGATTATGTTATTAGCGATTCCTCTGACAATTATGGTCAATGGCGCGATGCTGTTGCTTTCACCATTGATTTCTGATTTAATCTATAGCTGGTATTACCGGGTTAAATGGATATCGCCCGTGGAACTTCAGGCACAGTTACCAGAACTTGCAGCTTTTATTACCAAAGTAACCACTGAAAAGAAATTCCAATTTCCCCGGATCGGAATCATCGATGATCTCAATCCTCAGGCTTTTACTTATGGTTCACACCGTGGCAATGGCCGGATTATTTTTACTAAGGGAATTTTGAATTTTTTAAATACTGAAGAGATCAATGCTGTAATCGGACATGAACTCGGTCATATTTACAATCTGGACTTTATCGTGATGACAATCGCTTCCACGATGCTTCAGATCATGTACATCATCTATGAAATTAGTATCAGAGTGAGATCCCGCGGTTCGAAAAAGGGTAATCCTCTCGCACTTGTCGGACTGGTTGCTTATATTTTCTATTTTATCGGTACTTACATCTTGCTTTTACTCAGTCGTTTACGCGAATATATGGCTGATAATTTTTCGGCAGTGCAGACTGGTAATCCGGAAAGTTTGGCTTCAGCTCTGGTCAAAGTTGCTTACGGGATTCTTAGTGTTCCGGATACTGGTAAATCCAAGAATCTCCTGGAATCTACTCGGGCATTGGGACTTGTCGATGTGAAATCCAGTAAGGGTGTGGTTAATTATTTAGCTTCCAGTAGTACAACTCCAGAAGCACAAAAGAGTTTGGATTTAACTAAAATTTTTCCTTTTATGGTTTTTGATTTGAAAAGTCCCTGGGCATTTCTTTCTGAATTAAATTCCACCCATCCTCTCACAGCCAAGCGGATCAAGAACTTAGCTGCAGCAGGAAGTGATCAGAGTTATTTAAATAAGCTGGAAGACTATGTTGCTCAAGTGAAAGTGGATAATTTCAAACTTTATGGCAATTTCTTTGTCGATTTGGCGATTAAATATTTACCTTTATTTGCCTTGGTTTTGTCTTTACCATTCATTTTCATTTTTCATATAAGTTTCTTTCTGGCTTTGATTCCTTTTGGCATGATGCAAATTGTGATTATTTATTATACTTATCCTGCCTGGGGTAAGAAATTTAGCAACCTTTCTGAAGCGATGCAGGATTTGTATGTTTCACCTTTTCGAGGAACCTTGATCGCTGATGAAGCGACCATCATCGGTAAAGCTGATGCCGGCAATCCTCTCACAGCTGATCTTCAAATTCAGGATGAGCATGCAATCGTAAGCGTAGGAGTGAAAACGATGTTTGGATTCATTAGTAATATTTTCTTTGCCCTCACCAAATATAAAAAATTACTTGGTCAAAAGGGTAATGTCGAAGGCCATTTTTTTCGATCCATGGGACCTTATGTGATTCTCTCTAAATTTCAGAATAACGAGCACAAGGTCAATAGCTATCCGAGACTCGCTGCGATAATCGGAGCAATTTTCTTGATGGGGCTGGGAGTGGTTTTGGCAGTGGTGATTTAGTAGGCTGTAGACGGTAGACAGTAGACGGGAGATGGGAGACGGGGAGAGAAATAGTATCAAGTAATTATGCTTATCTTTTCTTCCTCCAAATTTCAAATTCCAATTTGCAAATTACTTCTTCTCACGCAAAAGCGACTCTTTTTTTAATTCTATACCTCTCTCCTCGATACTCAACCTTCATTCCTTCCTTTTTGCCTTGCAGTGACTTGATAAAAGGAGATTCAATACTGAGAATATTCTGACTTGGATCGGGGTTTTCTGCGACAATAGTAATCTTGAGAGTTTCTCCAGCTGCATTTTCGAGTAATAAAAATCCTAGTGGAGTGTTTACTTGATTGCCTTCTTCTAATTGTCTCTCCAGCATGTTGATCATTTCACGAGTTTGTAGCGCTTCTTTGTAGGATTACTCTTCTCCAATGGCAAATGATACTATCCAAAAGTTGAATTAATATGGCTTTTGATACTATAAATTTTCGGTGAGCTGGTACATAATTTCTTATGAAAAACATTATGACAAGCTCACCTCCTAAGA
>Ga0194063_10001007_pt1 | contig 19156 bp, 15 predicted proteins | sample SepL3720m_MetaG_FD_155459 | JGI IMG/M metagenome (GOLD analysis project Ga0194063, IMG submission 155459) | Anoxic zone freshwater microbial communities from boreal shield lake in IISD Experimental Lakes Area, Ontario, Canada - Sep2016-L373-20m | ecosystem: Environmental > Aquatic > Freshwater... | reverse complement strand
CAGAAACCGGGTGAAATTCGCCGGGTTATCCTCGATCCCTTCTTTCAGGATTGCCATATCATAAACCTGGGCGGCGCGGGCTGAGGCGATGGCTGCTAAAGTACGATCGCCAAGTTCACGCACGATCTTGACGCTGCCGGCGGTATCATATGCCGCTTCAATTTCAATATTTGCCAGGGAACGCAGATAATGATCACATTGAGCCAACGCCTGTGGGTGACTGATCACCTTACGAATGTCAGAGATTTCAACCCCGGGTAAAGCAATCAGGCTGTGGTGGACGCGCAGATAGTGTTCCCCAACAATCGAGAGCGTATTTTCGAGCAAGAGGTCGTAATTACGGTGAATGCTGCCTGCCACCGAATTCTCGATGGGGATCAAACCATAATCACATTCTCCCGCTTCAGTGGCAGCAAAAACGTCTTCAAAATTTTTGCAGGGCTTGGTTTGCACATCTGCCCCAAAATGCTCCAGAACCGTGGCTTCTGAATAAGCTCCAATTTCACCTTGAAATGCGACAATCATAAAACGCTCCTCCTCCATAAAATAAAAACGTGGGGCGGGCTGCTCCACGTTTTTTTGATTTGATAACCGATCCATTCCACTTTATGCTACGTGAAAACAACTCCGCAAGTCCCGATATGCACAGCGGCTAAACTTAAATAAGAAAAAGAACACCGATTCACAATAACATTCCATAGATTGGCTTGGATGATACCATATCCAAATAGGCTTGTCAAATCAAGATTATCGTATCAGTTCATTTATATTTCAACAAACATTTGAGAGAATTGATGAAATCCTTTATAATTGAATTTATTATTCATTCAACAGGAAAAATAAAGCTCATGTCTCAAATGCACACTTATTCCATGACTTGTCCCGAGTGCGGTCATATCCAAAAAGTAGATGTTTGGAGCGCTCTAAATATTTCACGCAACCCAGAACTTCATGACAAACTCTTCGAGGCAGCTATTAATGTCTTCCGTTGTGAAACCTGCGATCATAAGGCTTTGATTAATGTGCCTTTGCTCTATCACGATATGCGCCGCCAATATTGTATCCAGTACTATCCCAGAGAATTATTGGACAATGACGATTTCCTCTCGCAATTCACCCGGGATGGGAAAATGGACATGAGCGCTGTCCCCATCAATCCTGAGGCTGAAAAGCATTACCTGATCAAACCGCATATCGTCTTTAGCCTGAATGAAATGATTTACTATATTGAATTTCGGGACAAGGTGTTTGATCAAAACGAATAATCCCCATCTTCAATTCGTAAAATAAGCAAAACATTGACATTTTACTGTTGAACAGGTATAATTTAGTCCTATTGGGCGGTTAGCTCAGCTGGTTAGAGCGTTGCGTTGACATCGCAAAGGTCGTAGGTTCGAGTCCTATATCGCCCACTATATCCAAACGCTAAGAACGGGACGAGTATCCGAAAAGAGTTTGACAGGGAGAGGAGGTCATAGATTGAGAGTCTTCTTCAAAGTTATCTGCGGTGAAAACCCCCCGTGAGCGTAAACCTGAACGGCGATAATTTTTACAAAATCGCCTGCTAAGGGGAACGGTTGACCCCGTTATAAGTCGTCAAGATGACTGTATCCAGTCAAATTGGGTGGAACCGCGTGAGATTGCTCTCGCCCCATATGGGCGGGAGTTTTTTGTTTAATAATATTGGAGGTTAGAATGGCTAAAGAAAAATATCAGGATAGTGATCTATACCGCATCCGTCACAGTACGGCACACATCATGGCGCAGGCTGTGAAGGAGATGTTCCCCGACAAGGCACAGATTACCATCGGTCCTCCCGTCGAGGACGGTTTTTATTATGACTTCGATCTACCGCGTGCCCTCACGCCTGAGGATTTGGAAGCCATCGAAAAGCGCATGCGTGAGATCATTCGCGGCAGCCATCCCTTTGTCCGCCAGGCTGTCTCAGAGGATGAAGCACGCCAGATCTTTGCCGATCAGAAGTACAAACTCGAATTAATCGATGGATTGGTAAAGGGCGGTTTCGATGAAGATGGCAATCCGATTACAGAAAAACCGGAACTCTCCATCTATAAGAGCGATAAATTCACCGATTTATGCCGTGGTCCGCACGTCGCCAGCACCAGTGATATTAATCCCGATGCGATCAAGTTACTCAGCGTAGCAGGTGCCTATTGGCGCGGGGATGAGCATAACCCCATGCTGCAGCGTGTGTACGGCACCGCCTGGAACACACCCCAGGAACTGAAAGATTATCTTTGGAGAATTGAAGAAGCCAAGAAACGGGATCACCGCAAGCTTGGCAAAGAACTCGATCTCTTCAGTATCTCGGATGAAGTCGGGCAAGGATTAATCCTTTGGCATCCTAAAGGCGGCATGATCCGCAAAGTTACTGAGAATTTCTGGTCGGATGAGCACGAAAAAGCCGGCTATTCATTCACTTACACACCTCATATCGGTAAATCACAGTTATGGGAGACGAGCGGTCATCTCGGTTTTTACGCCGAAAACATGTATTCTCCGATTGAGATCGAAGATCAAAAATATTACCTCAAACCGATGAACTGCCCCTTCCATGTACATATCTATAAAAGCCGTATTCGCTCCTATCGCGATTTACCGCTGCGTTATGCAGAAGAAGGCACGGTGTACCGTTATGAACGTTCTGGTGTACTGCACGGGTTAATGCGCGTGCGCGGTTTCACCCAGGATGATGCCCATCACTTCTGCCGCCCGGATCAAATGCCGGATGAAATCGACTTTGTCTTCGGCTTTTGCTTACATATTCTGCGCTCCTTCGGGTTCACAGATTTCAAGGCTTACCTCGCCACGCAACCGGCGGACTCTGTGGGTGATTCGCAGCGCTGGCGGGATGCTGAAGCCGCGTTGGAAGCTGCGCTTAAGCGAGCTAATGTCGAGTACGAAGTAGATGCTGGCGGCGGGGCGTTTTATGGTCCAAAGATTGACCTAAAGATCAAGGATGCCATCGGGCGCGAGTGGCAGCTTTCCACTATTCAATTCGACTTTAACATGTCCGAACGTTTTGAGCTAAGTTACATCGGTGAAGATGGACAACCGCATCGTCCTTACATGATTCACCGGGCTTTACTGGGCAGCTTGGAACGTTTCTTTGGCGTGCTAATCGAGCATTACGGCGGCGCTTTCCCTGTCTGGCTGTCTCCTGTGCAAGCCGTCATCATCCCGATTGCCGACCGCCATCTTGACTATGTCAAGCAAATTCATGCTCAAATGCGCCAGGCTCGCATCCGGGTTGATATTGACGACCGTCCGGAACGCATGAACGCCAAAATCCGCGATGCCCAAAACCAGAAAATACCTTATATGCTGGTGATTGGTGATCGTGAGATGCAGAATGGACAAGTAGCCTTGCGTCTGCGCTCCGGTGAAGACCTGGGAGCCATGACCGTAGAGGCTTTCATTGAGAAAGCATTAGTGGATATCCGCGAACACAAGTAATTCATAAGATTCTCCATTTTTATAAAGACGCCGAGAAATATATATTTATCTCGGCGTCTTTTCCATTGATGGAAAATTTTTTGAAATCTGTGGATCGTTTTTTCTTTTTCCTTTATCCAGTATTGACGCTAACATGATAAAATATTTTATATAATAATCTTCATAATTATAATAAAGTATGAGATATCAACGAATCCCTCGCGAAGAAAAAACCATCACGGCGATGTTTCAGATATATTGCCACCATCATCATGGTTCAGCCCAAACGCTATGCCCTATATGTCAAGCGGATCTCGATTATGCCCTGCTCAGGTTGAAAAAATGCCCCTACGGTGACGACAAACCAACCTGTAAGAAATGCCCGGTTCACTGCTATACCCCTGCAATGAAAGAAAAAGTTCGCCAGGTGATGCGCTATGCGGGTCCGAAAATGCTGGGCTGCCACCCACAACTGGCGATTCTCCACTTGCTCGATGGTTTGGGAGGATCCCCTGCCCCTCCCAAACGCAAAAAATCATCGTGAAGCCAATCCACGGAATGGCTTATTTGCCCGCCTGGTGACGCAGAAAGGCATTGATAAATCCATTTATATCACCATCCAGGACTGCCTGTGTATTCCCCACTTCAAAGTCCGTACGATGATCTTTCACCATCTGGTACGGATGCAGCACATAGGAGCGAATCTGGCTGCCCCATTCCGCTTTGGTGTACTCCCCGCGCAAATCAGAGAGGTGTTTCTCCTGTTGCTCACGTTGAATTTCCAGCAGACGGGCGCGCAGCACCCGCAGCGCATTTTCCTTGTTTTGGGTTTGGGAACGTTCATTCTGGCAGGTAACCACCAATCCTGATGGTATATGGGTAATCCGGATAGCCGTATCGTTTTTCTGCACATTCTGACCTCCAGCGCTAGACGAACGATAGGTATCGATGCGAATGTCTTTGGGATTGATCTCGATTTCGCCTGCATCTTCAACCTGCGGGATTACTTCTACGAGTGCGAAGGAAGTATGGCGGCGATGACCTGAATCGAATGGAGACAGGCGCACCAGGCGGTGAACCCCTTTCTCAGGACGTAGATAACCAAAAGCATAAGCACCGCTTACAGCAATCGTGACCGATTTAATCCCGGCCTCTTCACCCGGGCTGCTGTCAAGAAATTCCATCTTAAAACCATTTCTTTCAGCCCAGCGCAAATACATCCGTTCCAGCATCTCTGCCCAATCCTGTGAGTCGGTACCTCCCGCACCCGCATGGATCGCCAATATTGCATCCCCATGATCATAATCTCCGGATAGGAGTGCATTAAACTCCCGCTTACCAATATCCGCTTCGATCGTATTGATTTCCGCTTCTAAATCTGATCGTAAGCTTTCATCTTCCATTCCAGCCAATTCGAGGGAGTCCTGAATGTGATGTTCCAGATTCTGCCAACTAACGAATTCATCTTGCAAACGGGACAATTTCTGCATCACCTGGCGCGCATGATCTGGATTATCCCATAAATTCGAATCCTGTGATTTCTTTTCTAATTCTATAATTTGACTTTCCTTTGAAGGTAAGTCAAAGATAACTCCGTAATTCATCCATTTTTTGTTTTAATATATTGAGTCGGTCGATTAAATCCTGCATATATAAATCCCATTTGGTGAATAAATATTTATTTAAAATCCGCTAAGATGCCTTCAACAAAGGCTTCCGGTGAAAAAGGTTCCAAATCTTCGAATTTCTCCCCCAGACCAGCAAATAGAATTGGTAACTTTAACTCACGTTGGATGGCAAATACCATCCCGCCTCGAGCAGAAGAGTCTAGTTTTGCCAGGATCACGCCGGTAACTTTGACCGCATCCTTAAAAGCCTTGGCTTGCTGCAAAGCATTTTGTCCAGTTGTGGCATCCATTACTAACCAGGTAGCGTGCGGTGCACCGGGCAGCGCCTTGGTAGAGACACGATAGACTTTCTTCAATTCTTCCATCAGGTTATAACGGGTGTGTAAGCGTCCTGCTGTATCAATCAAGACAACATCCATTTGACGGGAAACGGCTGCTTGCACTGTGTCATAGGCTACTGCGCCCGGATCTCCGCCCGGCTGCCCGGCAATAATCGGGACTTGCAAGCGTTCCGCCCAAATCTGCAACTGGTCAACTGCCGCCGCCCTGAAGGTATCGGCGGCTCCCAACATTACTTTCAAGCCCTGCTCTTTAAATCGCTTGCCCAATTTTGCGATACTGGTGGTCTTCCCGGAGCCGTTTACCCCGACGACCAATATTACCGTTGGTTTCGCGGAAAAATCAATGGGTGGAGGAGCCTGTAACAGCTTTAACATTTCCTCCCGTAAAGCGCTTTTTAATTGATCTATTTTAATCAACCCTTCTCCGCGCTCGCGCGCCCATAAGGCTTTCATGATCTGTTCGCTTGTTTCAACTCCCAAGTCAGCCTGGATAAGCAACGCTTCCAAGTCTTCCCAGTGCTGCTCAGTAATCTCAGTCGATCCAAAGAAAGCAGCAATTTGCCCGAAGGTGGTTTTGCGTGTCTTTTCCAGACTTTGCTTCCATTTATCCAATATATTTTCTGCCATAGTATCATTGAATCCTAACAAAATTCTTACTTTCTATTGATATTTTTCTTACCCAATTATAACCAACTTCGTGGTAAAATAAGAAGCGGATTAAGGCAGATTATCTGCTTTGTGGAGGTTATGTTATGCCTGTTTACTCTTACCGGTGCGATAATTGCGGTGTGCAATTTGAGCGCCAACAAAAATTTAGCGATCCTGTTCTGAAAAAATGCCCTGAGTGTGGAAAAACTGCATTACTTAAAATCTACACACCGGTTGGTATTGTCTTCAAAGGTTCAGGGTTCTATGCCACAGATCATCGCTCACCATCAGGAACAGCCAGCCACGCGCAAGCAAAATCAGAAGAGAAGAGCGAAACCCCCAAACCGGCTGAGAAAAGCGAATCGACCACTCCAGCACCAAGTAAATCGGAATAATTCATAATAGGATCATCCTGCAAAGACTAAAGGAAAGGAATATTTCTTCCTTGATGTCTTTTTTTCATGTATAAATCTCAAAATCCTGTATAATTCCCTTATGAGAAAATGGGGATTCTTATTCGCAGGTGTGCTATTTACTGGATGTGTTCTGTCCGTATGTTGTTTTGGCAGTGGTATTTTCGTTGAATCCTATCTCCACCCAATCCAGATGCAGCCTGTAAAGTTCACAGAAATACCCGATTCGCAAATTCAACTCATCTCAACCAGCCCCCTTCCCACGCCAAGTTTTACTTCATATCCTACGCTGTTTCCGTCACCCACTTACACCCCTATACCAGATAATCAAGGCATTATCCCTGCTATAGGATGTAGAGCAATCCTGTTCATCAGTGAAATCCTTTATGATCCTCTCAGCAAAGAACCAGATGGAGAATGGGTTGAAATTTACAATCCCGGAAACTGTGATCTCAGCCTTAAGGGGTATAAACTTGGAGATGAAGAAACACTGGGACAGACAGAAGGAATGCTGCTGTTTCCGGATAATAGCATCCTCCGCGCAAAAAGAGCGTTCGTCATCGCACAAAATGGCAGCTTATTCTTAAGTCAATACGGTTTCAAGCCTGATTTTCAAATTCTTGATTCAGAGGCGAGTATCCCGGTCTTACAAAAATATGTCCCTTGGTCTAAAGGAAGGATGAACTTAAATAATAGCGGTGATGAGGTTTTATTATTGGATGAGCAGAACAATATCATTGACGCGGTAGCCTGGGGAAAATCAACTTTTTCAAATCCAAAATCAAGACTGATGCCAGTCTATGCCCCGGGACATTCTTTAGAACGGGCTATCTTCCAATCCGGGAAAATCATTTGGCATGAGCAAGCGATGCCTAACCCTGGCAAAGGGAATGGATTCAGCAAATCAGCCGCCGCCAATAAAGACAACAAACCTCAAACATCGGTTCCTCATTCCTCGGAAACGTATCCATCTACACCAACTCCGATCGTTTCTCACACAGAAACCCCTCCTCCAACAGTCCAGCATAGTACTGAAGCCTCCCCAACCCAAACTCCAGCCCCGTTCAATGGGCGATTGCTTATTAGCGAAGTATGTTTCGACCCCCTTGACCACGAACCAGATGGCGAATGGATCGAAATTTATAACCCTGAAAATTATCCAATTGACTTAAGTGGTTTCAAAATCGGCGATGAGGAGACGAAGGGACAGTCAGAAGGTATTATGCAATTCCCTTCCGGGGCTATCATCGAATCTCGAGGGGTTGTCATCATAGCCAATCACGCCGAACCCTTTCTCGCCAGATACGGTTTTCAGCCTCAATATGAAATGAACGAATCAAACAGCACCTCAAATATGACAAAATATTCTTCCTGGGCAAAAGGCTCAGTCAGTCTTAACAATTCAGGCGATGAGGTCATCCTCCTGGACGGTGCAGACAGAATGGTTGATGTGGTTTCTTGGGGCAATTCAACTTCCATTTTCAATCCTGCCGTAGCGACTGGTTCTCAAGGTAGCAGCATCGCCCGCATTCCCGCTGATACTGACACAAATACGGCATCAGACTGGTATATTCAGCTCAATCCCAATCCAGGCATAGTTTTATTTTCAGAAATATCGCGGACACCAACCAGGACTCAAACTGTTACCAAAACACCCCGAAATACTTCAACCCCGACATCCTCTAAAACATCCAGCCCAGCCTCTACCCCAACTCTGACCAGGACACTCAGTCCATCTATAACGCCAGTTCCTACGAAGACGCCCACCAAAACGCCCAGTCCAGCACCAACACCTACATCATCCAGGACACTCAGTCCATCTTTAACGCCAACATTATCGAAGACGCCCACCAGAACACCCAGCCCTTCTTCAACCCCATCCCCTTCCAAGACCCCCATTCTTACGAAGACAAGCACATTTAGTCCTACCCCAACGTGGAGTGCCTCACCCAGTACCACCCCTAAACCATCCCCATCCTCAACGCTTACTCCCAGCACACCTATCAAAAAAGATGGTAAGTTACTGATCAGCGAAGTCTACTACGCGCCAGCCGACATCAATGGCATTCAAGGCTATGATCCGAATGATGAGTGGATTGAGATTTTCAATCCATCCTTTTCAGATACAATTGATTTAAGCGGCTATAAGGTTGGAGATGCTGAATATCAGTTGAACGGTGAAGCAATGTTCCGTTTTCCTTCCGATTCTATTATAGAGCCCCGCCAAATTATTGTGGTAGCCTATCTCGCTGACCGTTTCTATGAACGGTATAGTTTCAAACCAGACTTTGAAATACAGCCTACCGATGATACGGTACCGGACATGAGTAGATATTACGATTGGGCAAGTCCAAATAGTTGGATTTCACTCAATAATAATGGTGATGAGGTTTTAATTTTAGATAGGGAAGATATTATAACGGATGCCATTTCTTGGGGATATTCCCAAGTCTTTCTGAATCCATCCATCCCGCTTGTCGCAAGCGGTCACTCCATCGAACGAATCCCCAAGGATCAGGACATCGATTCTTCTATTGACTGGATTTATCAAGCTGAACCCAACCCAGGAGATTGAATATTTTGGTTCGTGTCTCTATACAGGGGGTAAGTTACGTCGGATGGCGGCATATACCCCAGGCACTAAACCGCGCGCCGCTCCCTCTGCCGTACAGGTGGTAGGATTATCGACAAGATAGGTAGGCACGCCTAATTCCTTTGTCAATAATTTATCGATTCCAGGCAGTAAAGCGCCACCCCCGCACAAAGCTAATCCTCGATCTATGATATCGGATACCAGCTCAGGAGGCGTTTTCTCAAGTACCCGTCTTGATGTTTCCACAATACTATGGAGAGGATCTTCTAAAGCTTCGACAACTTCTCCCGTGGTTAATGTCACCGGACGCGGCAGCCCTGAAACCTGATCCTGCCCTTGAATTTCCATACTCTTCTCTTCCTCACGTGATACAGCAGCGCCGATTGAGATTTTTACCTGCTCGGCTGTTTTCTGACCAATGATAATGCCATACTTTCGGCGAGTATAAGTGATAATGGCTTCATCCAGATCAATCCCGCCTTTACGCATTGTCTCCGCTGCCACGATACCGTACATCGCCAATACAGCAGCCTGCGTAGCGCCTGCTCCCAGGCATAAAATCATATTCCCTGAAGGTGTTCCGATTGGTAAATCAGCGCCCAACGCAGCAGCCAACGGTTGTTGAATAAGATACACTTCCCGACTGCCTGCCGATAGGGTTGCCTCCTGCACTGCCCGGCTCTCCACACTGGTTACACCATAAGGCACCGAAATCATCACCCGTGGGCGAAACAAACGAAACGAACCACTTGCTTTCCGAATCAGATATTCGAGCAGCTTTTCGGTAATCTCATAATCAGCAATGACACCATTCCTGAGCGGCCAGACGACTTCGATTGATTCGGGGACACGCCCATACATATAGTATGCCTCACGTCCCACTTCGACGATCTTCTGTTCACGCACTGCAACAGCAACAACCGTCGGCTCTTCTACTACGACATCAGAGCCGACGACAACACGGGTTAAAACCGTCCCAAGATCAATTCCTAATTCAGTTGAAAAAAATGCCATGCTTTAACTGTAAAGTGAAATCCTACTCAATCGTGATCTTTAGTACGATGTGATGGTTTAGTTTGCCGAAAACGACTGGCAGCTTCAATACGAAGGTTAGAACGCCGTAAGGCTGCTTCAATAGTAAGATATTCGTCCGTGTCCTGAACAGGTGTTTGCTTAAGCATTTCCTCCGCACGTCGCTTTGCTGCCTGCGCACGATCGATGTTAATTTCATTAACATCTTCGGCAGCATCAGCAAGAATCGTAATAACTTCCGGCTGTACCTCTACAATCCCACCTGCAACAGTAAAAGCATGATCTTCGGCAGCTTTAACAGAAATAACACCATACGCCATGGTTGTCAATAAGGGCGTGTGTCCAGGTAAGACACCCATTTCTCCTTCAATACCAGGCAGTGTTACCATATCTGCATCGCCTTTAAAGACCAGGCGGTCTTGCGAAACGATTTCGACACGAATGGTCATATTATAACCTCCAGGCTATGCACCTGTCTTTGCCAAACGTTCTGCTTTCTCAACAGCTTCATCGATGGTACCCACCCAATGGAAAGCTTGTTCAGGTAAATCATCATATTTACCATCTAAGATAGCCCTAAAACCAGAGACGGTATCCCGTAATTTTACATAACGTCCAGGCATACCAGTGAATTGTTCTGCTACAGACATCGGTTGAGAGAAGAAACGTTCAATCTTTCTCGCCCGGGAAACGATCAATTTATCATCTTCACTCAATTCTTCAACCCCAAGAATAGCAATAATATCCTGCAAATCTTTATAGCGTTGTAGAACACGCTGCGTTTCACGCGCAGTACGATAATGCTCTTCACCAACAACATTCGGGTCAAGAATACGGGAAGTCGACGACAATGGGTCTACGGCTGGATAAATACCTTTGTCCGCAATAGAACGTTCCAAGGCAATCGTCGCATCCAGGTGAGTAAAGGTTGCCACTGGCGCAGGGTCAGAATAGTCATCTGCTGGAACATAAACCGCCTGCATGGAAGTAATCGACCCAGTCCGAGTAGATGTAATCCGTTCCTGTAATTCACCCATTTCGGTTGACAACGTCGGCTGATAGCCAACAGCAGAAGGCATACGTCCCAGAAGGGCTGAGACTTCTGCACCAGACATAGAGAAACGGAAAATATTATCGACAAATAACAACACATCCTTACCCTGGTCTCGAAAATATTCTGCCATCGTCAAAGCCGTTAATCCAACTCGTAAACGAACACCAGCAGGTTCATTCATCTGCCCATACACCATAACCGTGTCTTTCAACACGCCAGATTCGAGCATTTCACGATACATCTGGGTGCCTTCACGCGTACGTTCACCTACCCCGGCAAATACTGAATTACCTTGATGAACAGACGCAATGGATCGGATCAACTCCTGAATAACGACCGTTTTACCGACTCCTGCACCACCAAAAATGCCCGTTTTTCCGCCTTTGGTAAAAGGTGCAATTAAGTCGATGACTTTTAAACCAGTTTCGAATACCTCAACCCGCGTCGACTGTTCTTCAAAGGGGGGAGCAGGACGATGAATTGGATAATAAGTATCAGCTTTGATCGGTTCTTTATTGTCAATTGGATGACCCAACACGTTGAAAACTCGTCCTAACCCGGCTGCGCCAACTGGAACAAGAATTGGGGCACCGGTTGTATATGCAACCATACCGCGCTGCAGACCATCGGTCGTAGACATCGCCACACATCGTACCCAATCCTTACCAATGTGTTTTTCGACCTCTAAAATCAAGACATCTCCACCATCCAGAGGAACTTCAATCGCCTCATAAATCTTGGGCAGTTCATCCGTGGGAAATGCGACATCCACAACACCACCTAAAACCTGGACGATATGACCAGTTATTCTTTCCATTCACGCCTCCAAATAATACCTATCATTTCACTCATTAATAATATCAATCAACAGACTGAGACAATGCTTCCGCACCCCCAACAATATCAATCATCTCGCTTGTGATACTCTGCTGGCGTGCATTATTATATTGTAACTGCAAAGCATTTGCCAATTCGACCGCATTATCAGTTGCACTTTTCATAGCAACCATGCGAGCGGCATGCTCAGATGCTAAGGATTCAAGAATTGCCTGATATATTTGTATTGCCGTAAATCGTGGGATAATTTGATCTAACAAACCACCTTCGTCCGGCTCATACGTATAAACCGCAGCTTGCTCATGTGTCAGATGATGCACATTACTCAACTCGAAAACTTGTTCATCCTCACCAACAGGTAGGGGAAGTATCCGCTTCCGCGTTGGTATTTGGGTCATCATATTTTTAAAGTCAGTATAAACGAGTTGAACTTCATCGAAATTGTCGGATAAGAAATCATCCACGACTAACCTTCCAATCGCAGATACATCCGTAAATGAAGGGAAAGCCGGAAGTTTGCTAAATTCGGCAACCACAGATTTACGCCCACGCAAGAGAACATCCCTTCCTTTTCGCCCAACGACAACATAACTGACAGGAATATCCCGCTTTTCATACTCTTGCGCTATCTGCAGCGTATACCGAATAATATTTGAGTTATACGCACCTGCCAGTCCACGATCTCCGCTAACCATCACAATCAACGCCTGATGGATTTCTTCACGCTCAGCTAAGAGCGGATGCAAAGACATACGCCCTGGTTGGTTGGCAATGTGTTTCAATACTTTCCAGGCAAGTTCGGTATAGGGACGCGTTTGCTCAAGCAATTGAGTAGCCCGGCGCACACGACTGGTGCTTACAGCCTGGAGTGCACGAGTAACCTGAGAAATATTCCGAATACTTTTAATTCGAAGTCTGACTTCCCTTAAAGTAGCCATTTCACTTCCAATTCGCGTTGAACGCCTCGATTGCTTCTTTCAATTTCGATTCTAAATCAGCGGTGAGTTGTTTCTTTTCGACCAGTCCTTTGCCAATTTCAGGATAAGATGAATCGAGATAACGTAACAAAGCAGATTCCCATGCTCTGGTTTGAACTAAGGGTATATTATCCGCATAACCACGCGTCCCCGCAAAGATCATAATCACCAAGTGTTCCATAGAGACCGGCTCGTATTGCGGTTGTTTGAGTATCTCTTGGAGATGTTGCCCACGATTGAGTTGCGCCAATGTGGCTTTATCCAAATCTGAACCGAATTGCGCAAAAGCCGCTAATTCACGGAAGGATGACATACTGATCCGCAAACCACCTGCTACTTGCTTGACTGCTTTGTATTGTGCATCTCCACCAACCCGAGAGACCGATATACCTACGTTGATTGCAGGACGAACGCCCGCATAAAATAGGTTACTCTCAAGATAAATCTGACCATCCGTAATAGAAATAACGTTTGTTGGAACATACGCCGAAACATCGCCGAGTAAGGTTTCGATGATCGGAAGAGCAGTCAAGGAACCACCGCTTCCTTTCACTTTAACGGGTTTATATGCCTCAGGATCCTGCATCGCTGTAATGGTTGATTTCGCATCATGCAATGCAATTGGACCCTCGAAGACCTTACCATCCACACTATCTTTCACTTCAGCCAGGGACTCAGGATAATCCTTCGGCACAATAACGTAATTATCGGACATTCGGGCTGCACGTTCTAATAAACGAGAGTGCAAATAAAACAAGTCACCTGGATAAGCTTCACGACCAGGAGGACGTCTTAACAAGAGAGATACCTGACGATAAGCCCAAGCATGCTTCGAAAGATCATCATAGATAACCAAGGCATCTTTCCCATTTTCCATGAACTCTTCGCCCATCGTGCAGCCTGAATAAGGTGCAATATATTGCATTGCCGCCGGATCGTCCGCCGCTGCTAAAACGATGGTTGTATAACTCATGGCACCATACTTATCCAGGATACCTAATGTACGCGCAACGGCTGCTTTCTTTTGCCCGATGGCAACATAGATACAGATCATATTCTTTCCTTTTTGGTTTATGATCGTATCAATAGCAATGGCTGTCTTCCCCGTTTGGCGATCTCCAATGATCAGTTCACGCTGCCCACGTCCAATTGGAGTCATGGCATCAATGGCTTTGATTCCTGTTTCTACCGGTGTATCGACATCTTTGCGTTGAATAACACCCGGTGCAATACGTTCAATCGGTCGAAATTTGTTATATGAGATGGGACCTTTGCCGTCAACTGGTTCACCAAGCGGGTTTACCACACGTCCAATCAATCCATCTCCTACTGGAACGGATGCGATTAAGCCAGTCGATTGGACCTGAGTGCCTTGCTCAATACCCGAAAATTCTCCCAGAATAATGGTGCCAACCGTATCTTTTTCCAAATTGAAGGCTATTCCTTGAACGCCATTTTCAAATTGGACAAGCTCTTGTGAGCGTACATCCGCCAAACCTGATACGCGAGCAATTCCGTCGCCTGCCTCAACAACAGTTCCAATCTTATGTACGCCAACCTCAGGTTGAAATAAATCGATTTTTTTCTGTAAGTCTAGGGCAACCTGGTCAATCATCAAATCAGACATTTTCCCTCCGTTATATCACCCCATCCAATCTGGGGAATATTAAGAAATTCCTTTCCATCATACCCGAAAGAAGCCAGATTGTCCAGATTAAGCAGGACACTCTGCCAGGATTTAACATTGGATTCCGATAATGTTTATAATTTCATTAATTCATTTCTTTTAATCAATTCTGGATAAAATTTTCTCAGATAATCCAAAACAGCGGCTTGATGACCTACGTCCCCTTTGGTTTCTTCAGAAAGGAACCATTTATGCTCAAGAATCTGACAGTATAGTTCAATAGGTTCAAGCAGATTTTTATCAATTACCGGTTTTAATTGTTCCAATGTAGTTTGATAGACTTTTTCCAGCCAATAATAAGCTGCCACACTTAAAGTGATGTTATGTCCGCTCTCATGGGAAAGCGATGCTTTTAATTCCTGGATTTCATTGATAATCTGGCGAGCCTGCATTTCTTCTGCTTCAATACCTGTCAAACCATGCAATTGATCTCTGTGAAAATTCCGATCACTGACGAACGCTTTTAAACGAAGTTTTGCACCATTTTCTGTAGCCCGCAATTCTACCTCTTCAACTGAAAAACCTAGTTCGTTTAATGCACGCACGTGTTCCTGCATCCGGTAATGTTCTGTAGGACGCAGTACAACCTCACTGGTTATCCTTTCCCACAAACGAATATAACGTTTGCGAACAGACGAAGAAGTCTCAAAGACCGGGAAATTTGCCGGCAGCAACCGCGATGCAGCCAGATCCGCCAATTCACCAGTTATGTTTTCTTCCATTATCTTTAAATCATCCATGCGGATCATCGGAGTCAAATCATCCTGCAATTCAGTCGTTTCTGCATCGACCATATAGGCTTGTAAAGCTCCCGCATCTCTCCGAAAAAGTGTATTTGAAAGAGAACAATCTCCCCAAAATACCCCTCCCAGATGCAATTGGACAAGTAAACCAGCAATCGCATCTAAAAGATGCTCTTGATATCGTCTCATTTCACGGTGAATGAATAATGAACGATATGGAAGAGAATGTTCCAGATAATGCGTGATAAGAACACTCGTCTGGCGAGAAGCATTTTGGATAATTGCATGCCCGACTGGCTTAACCGTGGGTAGATGTTTTTCCTCCATTTCGCGCAGCATATCATATTCTTTCTCAGCCACCCCTTCTGGAAGTTCCTTCATCGCGAATAAATTGTTATCATAATTGACAAAAACAACAGAATGCCGAGAAACGCCGCGCGGTAACTCCTCTACGCGTGAACTGCATAAATGCCACTCGGTCAATGATTTTTCCCAAGGCAGATCTAAAAAATCTGGATTATCAGGACGTAAATAGATTGAAAAAGGAGATCGAATTCTCATAAGGGACCCCTGATCCGTTTACAGCTAATAAAAATATACCATAATTACATTTCATCTGAAAATAATAAATCAGCCGCTACTCGATAGGGACCAAATTTGGGTAATTTATCTGAGCGTACAAGTCTCATTTCTTCAGTTTTTGGATTAATAGTATAGATGTTACCATCCCGATGGAGGAGCGTAAGTCTCCGCCTCTGCTGTGATAATAATCGTCGGGTATCCGCCGAATGGTAGCAAAAGTTTTCTAATTCTTCCGGCATACCTAAAAATATTCGCTCATTGGTCTCGATAAATTGGGCGGTATATTCTTTTGATACCTGATCTAAATTACTAATTATCCAACATCGATCGCGATATTCCCAGTAAAAAGATATCCCCATAAATTCTTTATTCGACGATAAATAAGGATAAAAAGGGAATGCACGGCAAGCCATTAAGCGATATGGTCGTTGGCAGGAAAGAAATCCCGTACATTCCAATAAGACTTGCCCATCAGGTAAAACATCCTGCAGCCCTTTCATTTCTTCCGGAGAATCGGCTTGCCATATATGCCAGAGGTCGGTGAGGGGTTTTATTTGTTCCCATTCAAGTTCGTAGGCTGTTGGTACGGTGTGACGCGTATCACAACAGAAAGGTATCCCCAATTCATTATAAGGTGCACATTTCTTTCCGCAATCAAGGTCTAAAATAGGCTTATTAAAATTAGCATAGACCTCGGGAAAATCATTTACATCAATAACCCGCATAGGGTTTAAGGATACCACAAAATTCTCTACTATGCATAAGTTTTCAATAGAAAAGGAGGTACAAGAGCTGTCTGTACCTCCTTTTCTAAAACTATAAGGAGAAAATCAATGAAACACGAAAAGGTTTATGCGAGTGCCGTCTCTTTTATGATAGGCAGAAAGGCAGTGTATTTCTCAATATCTGCAGTTGGCAATTCGTAATCTTGTAAATTACCACTCAAATAAGACTCATAAGAAGACAGGTCAAAATGCCCATGTCCACTTAGATTGAACAAGATAACCCGTTTCTCACCCAAGATTTTGGCTTGCAGTGCTTCATCTATAGCAGCCCGAATAGCATGGGCTGATTCTGGGGCTGGCAAGATGCCTTCACAGCGTGCGAAAAGTACCGCAGCTTCAAAGGTCGCCAACTGAGAGACAGCGATTGCATCAATATAACCTTCATCTACTAAATGACACAAAGCTGGAGCCATGCCGTGGTATCGTAACCCACCTGCATGAATAGGAGCGGGAACAAACGAATGTCCTAGGGTATGCATCTTGACCAGAGGTGTCATTCCGGCTGTATCACCATAATCAAAGGCGTATTTTCCACGTGTAATGGATGGTGTTGCCGTTGGTTCAACGGCTACAAAACGAGTGTCTTGATGCCTGCCTTGCAATTTCTCCCGTAGGAAGGGGAAGGCGATCCCTGCAAAGTTAGATCCTCCACCAACACATCCAAGAACGACATCTGGATATTCTCCTGCCATTTCCATCTGTTTAATCGATTCTTCACCAATAACTGTCTGATGTAATAAGACGTGGTTAAGAACAGAACCAAGGCTATATTTTTTCTTTCCGTTAGAGGTCGCGGCAACTTCTACCGCCTCTGAGATCGCTATTCCAAGAGAACCAGGGCTATCCGGTGTTTCTGCCAATAATTTACGTCCATATTCAGTCAGGTTAGTAGGACTGGCGAATACCTGTGCACCATAAGTTTCCATTAACACCCGCCGGTATGGTTTTTGCTGATAAGATATCTTCACCATGTATACTTCGAGATCAAGATCAAAGAATTGACATGCCATAGCCAAGGCAGATCCCCATTGCCCCGCGCCCGTTTCAGTTGTTAACGCCTTAACGCCTTCAGCCTTATTATAGAAGGCTTGCGGGATGGCTGTATTCGGTTTATGGCTCCCAGCAGGGGAGACTGATTCGTTCTTAAAATAAATGTGAGCAGGTGTACCCAAGGCTTTTTCTAAACGGCGGGCGCGAAGCAGAGGCGTTGGGCGGTATAAACGGTAAATTTCGCGGACTTCATCGGGTATCTGGATGAATTGTTCGGTACTTACCTCTTGTTGAATCACTTCCATAGGGAATAAGACTGAAAGGAAGTCCGGCGTTACTGGTTCATGCGTAACCGGATGTAATACCGGAGGGACCGGTGATGTAACATCCGCGTTGATATTGTACCAAAATTTTGGCAAATCAGATTCAGATAAAATAAATCGAGTTTGTTCAGACATGATAAAATCCTCCATTTTTTTAGTAATAATAATTAAAACAAAACGTTCCCGTCCACAATGGGACGGGAACGTATTTTCCCGTGGTGCCACCCAAATTAAGCTGACCTTACCTCTTTAACAAAAAAAACCGCCTGTGATACGACGGATAAAGAAGCCAGCCTCACTCGTAACCACTTGGTTTAAGGTTATAGTCCCTAACTCCGTATGGTCATGTCTTTATAACGGAGACAAATCCGGCACAGACTACTCGATATCCTTTCGCCCTGCAACTCCAAGGTCCATTCAGCAACGGCGTGTTCGTCAGGTTCTCACCTTCTCCCGACTCTCTGTATCACCGTGTCGTTACTTACTCGTCCTTCTCAACGTTGTTATCGTATTATGTTACCATAATTATACTCATATATGTAACTTTGTCAAGAGAATATCGAGAATTAGTGACTATTCGGCGAGGATGAATTCTTTAAGGTAAAGGATAGCAGCGAATAAATCTAGTTCAATCAAAGAGATGAACCACCCATATAAAAAGCCGCACGAGATTATCGCATATTTCTGGCAATGAACGATTTATACGTTGCATTTGTATTCGCAATAACGGTTTGTGGATACCTTACCAATGTCCCTTTATAAGGTTCCTCGCCTTTCTGCGCAATCCAGCCCTCAAAATCAAATGCCATTGTGCCGTATGCCGGCACCCATTCACCATTAAATTGACGGGTAATATGCACATGGGTACCAGTAGCGCGTCCACCTTCGCAAGACGGATGTCCGATATGATCCCCAGTCTCCAACCTTTTTCCTAGGGATACTCGATCCTTGGTGGCGATGTGTAAATACATAATTACCCATCCAGTCCGTTCATCGCCATCCCCATCCAGATCCAATGCAATCAGACCATTATTTGAACGCGTGACCACACCAGAAGAGACTGCTGT
>Ga0194063_10001006_pt1 | contig 19162 bp, 22 predicted proteins | sample SepL3720m_MetaG_FD_155459 | JGI IMG/M metagenome (GOLD analysis project Ga0194063, IMG submission 155459) | Anoxic zone freshwater microbial communities from boreal shield lake in IISD Experimental Lakes Area, Ontario, Canada - Sep2016-L373-20m | ecosystem: Environmental > Aquatic > Freshwater... | reverse complement strand
CAAGAAGTCTCTGCCTGAGATAAAAAACGGGAATCAAGCCTCCGTCAAGGGTTCAGCAGGGATGAAGTTCGCGGTGGGCTTTCCCGCCCTCTGAATGGGTACAAATCCATGGCCATGCTAGGAGCAATGGACACGCGATTCACTTTGGACGCGAATGTCCCTGATGACCTTGGCTTGATACTATTTGATTCATCGACCGACCAGCAATTTTGCGAACATGAGATGAGGCCGATCCTTGACTTCCTTGTAAATCCTTCCGAGATACTCACCAATGATTCCCAGTCCCAACAGCTGTGCACCGCCAATCACCATCATCACGACCATCAAGGACGACCAAGCCGGCAGAGTTCCACCCGTGGCATGGTTGTAGAGAATAGCGAAAAACCAATCGCAGATGCCAATGCCATCAATATCCCCATATAACTGATAAGACGCAACAGTTTATTCGGAAAGGAGACAATTCCATAAAGCGCCAGGAACAATGACTTGGCGAACGGATACTTCGAGGATCCAGCTTATAACCGTAAGGCCAGCGCGACTACCAAAAGCGCTGCTGGGAGCAGGTTTACTGAGCTACTCGGGCCTTGCCTTCACGTCGTCAGTCTCAACAGACAGGTAGCGGAACCAGCGGCTTCCGCATGAACTCCAGGCATTCATGCCAAAAGCCTACCCTCCCCTGAGAAACAAAAGCTATGAGCAACTCAAGAAACTAGTGACAACCCTAGAGAAGAATCCGAGATATGCCAACAGCCAGATCGCAGTTCTTCCATCTTCGGCAACAATTAATGGCTCCATCATTGCTGCCATGAGCAGTAACATCAGCAATCGCCTACTGCGAGCCTCACAGGTCGATCAGCGCGATGGTTTCAACCTCGAGATCCTTGACGCAGATATTCTTATCGCCACTTCAGCCGATTCAGCCGATTCAGTACACCTGGGGGCAGAGCATCGACGCGTCATGACTTTGCCTTCCCAGGCACTCTTTGACACTTCCACGCCGATCGGACAGATCTTTGTGATGGACAGAGACCTGAGCTTCCCTTTAGCTGATGGCAACACAGCTCACATTTTCCAGCGGATCCAGGTCGCTCCTTTCCGCAACGGAGTTATGGCAGCCTGGATGGAGAGAAACCTTCATCAATTCTATCCAGATGTGCGGATCAACAACCGCAGAATCGTGGTCAGCTGAACCGACAGAACCCTGTGGCCGGTCGAGCGCTGCCGCCACCCAGTGGTCGCTATCATCAGCTTGTCCATCAAGCACTCTGTGAACGCAGCAGCAACGGGCTGGTGGGGCTCGTGATCAGCTTTGCCCACGATCGCCACAAGAAAGCTATCCGTTTCCCTCACGAAAGAGAAGGAACATTGTGCTGTACTGCGTCATCATCCATGGAACTGATGACTTCATCCCATTGTTGGGCAGATGCAGTCCAGATTTGACCCAAACACCCCAGCTGGATCGATTCCACATTCCGACTTCTGGAGGCCAGTGGGCGCCACAACACTGTGGGCGCGTAAAATCGCTTGAATCCACGACCCAACTTCTTTCAATTCACAGATGAAGCGAGTGGCAATTACGCAGTCAAACTACATCCCATGGAAGGGCTATTTTGACATCATTGCGGCCGTTGATGAATTCATCCTGTACGACGATGTGCAATTTACTCGGAGGGACTGGCGCAACCGTAATCAGATCAAGACGCCGCATGGGATGAAATGGTTGACTGTTCCCGTTGAGGTCAAGGGCAAATACCATCAAACGATCCGTGAAACCCGGATTGCGGGAAACGACTGGGCAAGAACCCACTGGAGGGCATTGGAACTCAATTACCGGCGAACAACCCACTTTGCAGAGATATCAGATTGGCTGAAGCCGCTCTACATCGGCTGCGAGGAGCTCGGGTTATCGCAGATCAACCGCCGCTTCCTTGAGGGGATCTGTGCCTACTTAGGCATCAGCACACGCATCACGAATTCCTGCGATTACGCACTGGCCGAAGGCAAAACCGAGCGGCTTATCGGCTTGTGCGAGCAGACAGGGGCAACGGAATACATCTCGGGACCTGCCGCACTTGCCTACATTGAGCCCGGGCTCTTCAAGCTTGCTAACATTGCCCTATCATGGTTCGATTACTCAGGCTATCCTGAATACCCCCAACCATGGGTCGGCTTCACCCATAGTGTCAGCATCCTTGACCTACTTTTCAACTGCGGTCCAAAGTCGGCTGAATACATGAAACATGCACAGCCATGATTCTCTCCGTTGTGGCCACGCTATACAACTCATCCGCCTACATAGAAGAGTTTACCCACCGCGTGACAGAAGTCGCACGAACGTTCGCCGGCGACAGCTACGAGATCATACTTGTCAACGATGGCTCGCCGGACGACAGCCTGCGACGCTCAGTGAATTTAACTGCCTGCGATCCACACCTTGTAGTCGTGGACTTATCCCGTAACTTCGGGCATCACAAGGCCATGATGACCGGGCTGGCATGGTCCTGCGGCAAGCATGTCTTCCTGATCGACAGCGACCTGGAAGAAGAACCGGAGTGGTTGCCGCTATTCAAGCGGCAGATGAAGGAAGACGAAGCCGACGTGGTCTACGGGGTACAGCAACACCGCCGGGGAGGCTGGGTGGAGCGCTTGAGCGGCAGCCTTTTCTATCGTCTGTTCCGGTTGCTCACGGGGATCGAGCAGCCTGACAACATCGTCACGGCACGGCTGATGACTCGCCGCTACGTCAATGCTCTAATGCAGCATAAGGAACGCGAGCTGAACATAGGCGGCTTGTGGATGGAAACAGGATTCCGCCAGTCGTGCCAAGTGGTAAAGAAGCACGCAACAAGCTCAACCACATATACCTTAACCAGAAAGCTTAGACACTTCGTGAACGCCATGACCTCGTTCAGCAGCTTACCCCTGGAATTCACATTCTATTCAGGCGCAGCGCTCTCAATCACAGCCACAATATATATCTTTATACATCTTCTCCGCCATTTCTTGGTGGCCACGCCGCTCGACGGCTACACTTCCATCGTCGCATCCATCTGGCTGTTCTCGGGGCTGATTATCTTATTCTTAGGACTACAGGGTATCTATATTGCCAAGATCTTCTCTGAAGTGAAGCAGCGTCCTTACACGATCATACGCCAGGTCTATCGAGGCTCCGATAAGGGGATCGAGCCATGAGCCACACGGGCGTGCCCTGTGCCGACTACGGCGTTCTGCTGCGAGACGTCTCAACTGCTGATGTCGATCGTGCGGTTGAGGAAGTGCTCCGACTGGGCTATACACGCCTTGATGCTGGCTACACATCAGTTGAACTAGCGGAAATTTCCCAAGCGTTTGACGCTGTACATGAACGTTACTTGGAGTAGTGGGGAGAGGCACGTCTGCAGTCGCTGGATGAAAACAACACCCTCCGCGCACTCTGCACCCACGGTGGCCCCACCTTCGTGGCATTGGCATCCAATACCCTCCTATTGGCGGTGCTGGAGCGGCTGATCAAGGGCCGAATCATCCTGAATCAACAGAACGGCATCATCAACCCCCCAGGGAATACTTACAACCAAGGGGCATGGCACCGGGACCTTCCTTATCAGCATTTTGTCTCCAGCAGCCCCCTTGCTGTGAATGCTCTGTTCTGCGTGGACGACTTCACTGCCGACAACGGCGCCACTTTCGTGCTGCCCGCTTCCCACCGCACGGCGGCCTTCCCGTCCGATCACTTCGTGTACCATCAGGCCGTGCAGGTACAAGCTCATGCAGGAGAATTCCTCCTGCTCGACTGCATGACCTTTCACTCGGGAGGTTTTAACCAAACGAAACAGGCGCGTCGTGCTGTGAACCACATCTATACGATCCCAAACTTCAAGCAGCAGATCAAGCTTCCCGGCATTATCGACAAGCAGGGATTGACACCACAGCAGCTAGCTCTGTTCGGATTCGACTACCAGGAGCCAACCTCAATCGCGGCCTACTTGGAGTCCCGTGCAAGATGAGACAGCCCCACAAGCCCCTCAACATTCCGCACGGCGGACAGAAGCAGAGCCAATGAGCAGAGTGCTGCCGCCAGGGACCCTGCTGCAGCTGAGCTACCTCCGCGAGCGACTGGAGGGTATCCAGCCCGGCCGTTTTGTTGAGGTAGGGCCCGGCGAAGGCGAAATCACTCACCTGCTACTGGAGCTCGGATGGACTGGCGAATCGTTCGACCTGGATCCGCACACGATCGCCGACTTGCATGAGCGCTTCGTCCCAGAGATTGCCGCAAATCGCTACCGACCAGTCCATGAGGACGTGTTATGCCTGGCGAATAGGGCGGCCTACGCCGATCTCGTGATCTCCTGCATGGTGATGGAGCACATGGACGACAGGGCCGAACCACGCTTCATGCACAAGGCGGCAAGCCTGCTGAGGCCTGGGGGCCGCATGATCGGCCTGGTGCCCGCATCGCCAGCACACTGGGGGATTGAAGACGACATCGCAGGCCACTTTCGGCGTTACACACGCGAAGCCCTCCACCTCCTGGCCGCTGCAACAGGCTGGAATGTCGAGCACCTGTCGGGCCTTACATATCCGTTGTCCAACATGCTGCTGCCCGCCTCCAAGCACCTGGTGTGCCGCAGCGAGGCCCACAAGCTGAGGCTCTCCGCAGAGGGAAGAACGCGCCTTTCGGGCCGCCGGAGCGTGAAATACAAGACCTATCTACCACCAATCCTGGGATTACTTTCCAACAGGTACATGCTCGCCCCAGCACACTGGCTCCAGAAAGTCTGTGGAGACAACCGCGCAGCCCTGGTGCTTTACTTCGAAGCCAGACCAGCCGAGAGGCGAGCGGCGCGATGAATGATGCACCCCGGGATCTGATCGGCCAAGTGGCCGACTACTACAAGGGCAAGCTCGCTCAGCATGGCGAGACAGCGCGTGGAGTGGACTGGAATGGCGAGGAGAGCCAGGTCCTCCGTTTCGAACAGATCAGCCGCGTGATCGACATCGGTGAGGTTTTTACGGTGAACGACCTCGGCTGCGGCTGGGGCGCCTATTTCGAATTCCTGGCTGCACACCATCGCGATTTTTCCTACGCCGGTATTGACGTGGCGGAAGCGATGGTGCAGGCCGCCAGGAAGCGCTTCGCGGGCGACGGGCGCGCCCGCTTTGAGCATGGCAGCGCGCCCGCGGCCAGGGCGGACTACACCGTGGCCAGCGGCATCTTCAACGTGCGCCTGGACCACTCGGAAGCACACTGGCTCGACTACCTGAAATCGACGCTGGATGTCATCGATCGCGGCAGCCGACGCGGCTTCGCGTTCAACTGCCTGACCTCCTATGCCGATACTGATAAATTGCGGCCGCATCTCTACTACGCCGATCCCTGCACGCTGTTCGATCTGTGCAAACGCCGATACTCCCAGCACGTGGCCTTGCTGCATGATTATGGCCTATATGAATTCACAATCCTGGTAAGGAAACCGCTTTGAGCAAACCCCTCATTATCTTTGGCACCGGCGATATCGCCGAATTGGCTCATTTCTATTTCACGCACGCTCAGCGCCAAGTTGCCGCTTTCACCGTAGACGCCCCATACCTGAAGGAAGCGACCTTCCACGGTCTGCCGGTCGTGCCCTTCGAGGCCGTGGAGGGTACGCATCCGCCTACTGACTTCGACCTGTTCGTGGCTGTCAGCTACACCAAGCTCAACGCAGTGCGCAAGGATAAGTACCTAGCCACCATCGGCAAGGGCTACCGGCTGGCCAGTTATGTGAGCGACAAGGCCACCATTCTCAACCAAGGATGCATCGGAGACAACTGCTTCATCCTCGAGGACAATACGATCCAACCTTTTGTCACGATCGGCAACAACGTAACACTGTGGAGCGGCAACCACATCGGTCACCATTCAACCATTCATGACCACTGCTTCCTGGCATCGCACGTGGTGATCTCCGGCGGCGTTGACATCGGCGAACAGTCCTTCCTCGGCGTCAACGCCACCGTGCGCGACCACGTCCGCATCGGAGCGCGCTGCGTGATCGGGGCAGGTGCCTTACTGCTCCAGGATGCGGAGGCCGGAGGTGTGTACATGGGCAGGGGTACCGAGCGATCGCGTGTCCCCAGTACGAGGCTGCGCGGGATTTGAAGTATCGCTGGACCAAACTTGGCTGCCTCTACACGCCGGCTGAGCATGGCCGCCATCCGAAGCTGGCGACACATGCAGCCAACCCGTTGGCGATACACCTGAACAACAACGTATACCGGGTTTTCTATAGCGGCCGTGATATCGACAACCGGTCATCGGTGGGCGCCGTCGACATCGACATCGTCCGCCGCAGTGTCATTCAGGACCACCATGAACCTTTTTTCCTGCACGGACCGCCCGGTTCGTTCTATGCAGATGGCGTGAGCATCGGCAACTGCTTCCGCGCTGGCTCTCGCCAATACATCCTGTTCATGGGGTGGCAAGCAGCCGAGGGCAGCCAGTGGCGTGGCGACATCGGTGGACTGGAGGTGTTGCCAGACCTCGGCCTGGCGCTGGCGGGAGAACATCCCTGGCTGAGCGCTAACGAAACCGATCCAATCAGCCTGTCCTATCCCTGGGTCAGCGCACGGCCCGGCGGCGGCTACGACATGTGGTACGGCTCAACGCGCTGCTGGGATGCGGGCAACGGCGAGATGCTGCACGTTCTGAACCACGCCACCTCCAACGATGGGTTGCTCTGGACACGACACGGGCTGGCGATTCCCTTCGAGATCGGCCGCGCTCAGGCATTCTCGCGACCGACGGTGGCGCGCATGGAAGATGGCACGGTGCAGATGTGGTTCTCGTATCGCCCAGGGCGAGGCAAGACCTATCGGATCGGGTACGCCGTCGACAACGGCACGGGCTGGCGGCTGCAGCTGGACGATGGGGGAATCAATGTTTCCGCCGATGGCTGGGATGCCGAGATGATTGAGTATCCGTTCATATTCGATCACGGTGGGCAGCGCTACATGCTCTACAACGGCAACGGCTACGGGCGCACGGGATTCGGCTTGGCCGTCCTTGAGCATGGGTGAGGCCATAACTCCGACTGGCCGCCGCGGCGAGCTATTCCGCTTCATCGTCGTGGGAATGGCGAGCAATACGCTGGGCTACTGCATCTACCTACTGGTGACACACCTCGGCATGCCGCCGAAGATGTCCATGTCGCTGATGTACATCATCGGTGTCTGGACAGGCTATTTCGGCAACTTGCGCTACACATTCGCCAACCGCAGCGGCGTCAGCAATACGGCTCCTCGCTACCTCGCCGCCCAGCTCTGCGGCTACCTGGTCAACCTTGGGATCCATTTGCTCGGCGACCGTTTTGGCCTTCCGCACCAGCTCTCCCAAGCTGTCGGCATTGGGGTGGTCGCCGTGCTGCTATTCCTCCTGTTCAGGACCTTTGTTTTCCGGACTGCTCCGATTCGGATCCACCACTAAACCGCGCCATAAGACTGTTCTTCCCGCCATGCCGTCGATTCGATCCAGGTAAACAAGTGGAAGAAGCAGCTGCTGGAGTGCGGCCACGAGCGGTTCAGCCGCGTCAAAAAATCACAGACCGAGGATGAGGGCCAGACCAAAAATAGAGAGCCGTTCCAGCAGATCAACCTGCTCCAGATGGAGCTGGAATGGCTCAATAATAGTCTCAAATACATGGCACTCGTGAATGCACACACGGATCGATCCCGACCCTCCTGGCACGAATTTTGCCACTGCTCCAGAACTGTTCTCAGCTGGAAATCGACCGGCGGCCTTGACACGGAATTCTGCCTGGATGGCTTGGAGATGGTGCTGTATCTTGTTGAAGCGACTTTGGCTGATGCTCAAAGACGTCGCCGCAGGCTTCCCGACGAAGCCGAATAGAGGTGCCTCTCCGTGCCTTGCAGCAATGGCCGGCGGAACTCGGCCTGGCCCTCTTCCTGGGCAGGCACTGCCAAATCCCCACAGCACATTGGGAGGCAGAACTCTCTATGAAGGCTACGCTGAAACTGAGCCCAACTCCTGACATCCAGAGTTGGCGATGCCCGGGCTCCAGACTATCCAACAAAAGTCACCAACCCTCGCCGTCACCAACCACCAACGACCCTTCAGAAAGGAACTTATGTGGTCATCAATTATTGCCGACGACCGTTGCAGCAATAGCAACACAAGTCACACGACAGCTTCCAATAAGTTCAGCCAAAATGCAAACACCGCGACAGATCAGAAAGCCAGAACGCCTTCCTTTTGCCATTTAATTTAATAAATCCATTGATCTTGGGGGAGGATAAATGCATATCGAAGGGATTTGCCTGCCGAGATCAAGCCGAATCACATCATCACGACCAGCAAGCAGCAAAACAGGCGAGCAACGAACAACGGCAAGACGCTTCTTTACAATTGAATCGAAAAGTCCATCAACCGAAGCATTTCGGCCATCCTTGAGCCTGGCAAGCTCCATATAGGTAATGGGAATTAATTTTTTAAAACGATTGTGGACCAAGCCGTACGTCAAATCATCCATTATCACAGGGCCAAAGCGATGATCCGCATCATCGGGGAATAGATCAGTTGAAACCCTGCCAACGCTTTCCCATTGACTCAAAGAAACACCCGGACCAACATAACCGTGGCGGAAAATTGGCGCAATATACAAACCAGAACAAACAATCGAGCCCAAACCATTCAGCGAGAAGAATAGGACAACAACTTGCATGGAGCGATTAGCATAGAAGCTAGAATTTTCGCTCAATATGCGATCCATATCTTTTGCCAAGAAAAATGATCCAACGACAACCGCAGCCGATAGACGGTAGAAGCTGTGAGAAGAATCCAAGCAAAACAACAGCAAAGACGAGATTAAAACCGCCAGACAAGACAACCTGCGCCAAGGGAAGCTTTGCCTTGCAATACCTTTGGAATGATACATACCCGCCAAAATAGACCACGATAAATAAATTGCGCCAATCAGCATCAATGAAATCAATCCCAGCACAAACACGGCCTGCAACAAGACCATTGGCTTAGGAATAGATAGAGAAGGCAATATATGCAAAGGGGATTGGTTGGTAAAAGCGATATTTCTTACAGCATCAATTGGGAATTGACGATTCAGCGACCAAGCCGGCCTGGATATTGCCAAAACATATTGACTAAATTCAGGCATTGACCCGCAAAGGCTGAAGCTGGCCCTGTAATATTTCGAGGATACGATGAGCAGCAGCGTTGTGCAAGTGACGAATATCCCCCTAGCAATACTTGACTCCAACAAGCCCCAGGAAAGCAGGATCAGAGCAGGGAACAGCAAGAAAAATTCAGGATGAATATAAAGACCTACGTACCAACAACCAGTCGCAAGAGCAAATAACGCCATGCCTCTTTTGCGACTTGACGATTGCAGACAGAGCATCATTAGCAAGCAAGTCGAAATCCACAATTGCTCCGGCCTGTTAATGAGCAGATAGGCTGGAATTAAGCCAAAACAGCACACACTAAGAGGAAGAAAAGCAAGCCATTTAGCATTCAAGCTTCTCCACAGATCATGCAATGCAAAAGAAAGCAGGCCCCCAACCAAAAAAATACTAAGCCAACGTCCAACAAATAATTGCTCGACACTGATCGCAAAGGCAGAAGTAATGACGGCTGCCGGCTGCAATAAAGCAGGGACAACAGTACCCTCTGGACGACAAAAGCCAAAAAGACCAAGGGGATTAGCACCTTCCTGAAACCAGCGAGCCGAAATTAACTTGAACGCGACTTCATCAGGGTAGACAGGAAACTGTGAATAATTTCCCAGAGCAAATACCAGGACAATCCCAATCAAAAAAAGTGGCAGGAAATGGGCTACAGATCCGCTGCGACCAACGATCAAAAATTGAATACAAGTTGAGAAAGTGTCCCGAATTCGCTTGTTGTTACTCATTCACGTTGACCTGCAGCCATCAACTGACACCCCTCCAGCTCGGAGGGCCCGAGCAGCACACAGCAAGAGCTGCTGAGCGTCAGTACGACTAGTCACAATCAATGGCCGCGGCAAAGCCAACAGATCGAAGTTCAGTTCAGCTCTGTAAGCCATCGAGCGCTGCCGCCACCACCCGGTGATCGCTATCAGCCTGTAATCCCTGCAGCAACTGCCTCGCCTGGTTCGCCGTGTTGGCATCGCCCTCCCGCACCAGCCGACCCAGCACTTCGGCGCCACCCACCCGCACCGTGCCATCGCCATCGGCGATCGCCAGCTGGGCCAGATCCAGCAGCCAGGACAAGGCAATAGCGGGCTGCTCGGCCAGGGCGGAGAGGATGCTGCAGCGCACCAGCCACTGACCATCCCGCTCGAAGGCGGCGCGCAGCAACGGCCAGGCGCGCTCCACTCCATAGCTGGCGAGGGCATTGGCGGCCTCAGCCCGCACATTGGCGTCCTCATCACCTTCCAACACAGCCACCAGTGCCAGCCAACCGACCTCGCTGCGCTTGATCCCCAACCCCGCCGACGCGATCGAACGAATCATGAAGGTGGTCTGCTCCAGCCCCAGCAACAGCAGTGGCGTGGCCTGCTCCTCCGGCAGCGAGCGCAAACCCACCAGGGCCGGCATCGCCCGACTGGGATCGCCGGAAGCGATCGCCTCCCGCAGGGAGGACAGATCGGGGGCTGGGGGGGAGGATTCCATCAGCTGCGGCCATCAGCCGCTTTCGGCAGTGTGACCATCGTCGCGCAGGGCGCGCAACAGCTCGCGGCGGCGGCGGCGGCGGCGCACCCAGCTCGTGCTGAGCAGGCCGATGCCGATGCCGAGGGCGGGCAGGGCCTGCACCCGCTCACTGGCGGGACGGTGCCACAGGGCCACCAGGGCCAGCAGGATCAACAGTGGCGAGGACAGGGCCAGCAGGGCCCGACGGCGGGACGCGGGGCTCATGCCCAGACCCTGGGCCATGGCGGCATCGACCTGGGTCTCGACGGATTTGATCACACCGGGTGGTCCATCCAGCGCAGCAGGCTGAGGGTGAGCACCTGCACCCCCACAGCCAGGCAGCCCTCATCCGGGTTGAAAGTGTTGCTGTGCAGCGGCGTGCAGCCCTGGGGACCAGCCACTCCGAGGCGGAACATCGTGCCCCGGGTGCCCTCCAGCAAGGCGGCGAAATCCTCCGCCCCCAGCGAAGGCTGCTCCAGCCATTGCACCCGGTTGCGGCCCAGCAGCTCAACGGCGGCATCGGCCACCAGGGTGGTGAGCGTCGGATCGTTGTGCACAGGCGGCGAAATGGTGCGGTAGTGCACCCGGGCCTCACCGCCGTGACCCCGGCAGAGGGCCTGCACCGTTTCCTCGATCCAGGCCGGCAGCTGGGCATAGAGGTCCAGATCAAGGCAGCGCACGGTGCCGAGCAGGCGCACATGGTCGGCGATCACATTGAAGGCCTTACCCCCCTCGATCCGCCCGAAACTGACCACCACCGGGTGCAGGGCATCGAGGCGTCGGCTGATCGCCTCCTGCAGCCCGCTCACCACCCGGGCAGCGATCCAGATTGCATCGGTGCTCTGGTGGGGCCGGGCGCCATGCCCCCCTTCTCCGAGCACCTCGACCACCAGCTCGCCGGCCGCCGCCGTGAAACTGCCGCTGCGCACCCCGATCGTGCCGACCGCCAGGCTCGGGAACACATGCACCCCGAACAGGGCCGTGACCCCCTCCATGGCGCCGTCGGCCTTCATCCAGGCCGCCCCTTCGGCCGTTTCCTCCGCCGGCTGAAAGATCAACCGAACCCGTGCCGAGAGCCGCTCTTGCACGGAGGCCAGCAACTGGGCCACCCCCAGGCCCACGGCGGTGTGGATGTCGTGGCCACAGGCATGCATCAGGCCCTGGCGGCTGGAGGCGTAATCCAGTCCCGTGCGCTCCTCGATCGGCAGGGCATCCATGTCGCAGCGCAGGGCCACCAGAGGGCCATCCGCGGGCCCCAGCTCCGCCACCACCCCCGTGCGCCCGACACCTTCGCGGACCTGCCAGCCATGGCGGCGCAGCTCGCCGGCCACCAGAGCGGCGGTCTGCTGCTCATGGCCACTGAGCTCGGGATGGCGATGCAGGTGGCGCCGCAGCAGCACCAGCTCCGGCAGAGCCCGCTCCAGGGTCTGATCCAGGCCCAGCTCCTGCCACAGCAGCGGTGACTGGAGCGTGGTGGTGTGGGAATCGGCAGAGAGGGGCAGGATCATGGACAGGCTCGGGGAGGCTTCAGGAGGCCAGGCGCAGGAACTGGTCGAGAGCCTGAATCGGCACAGGGGGCCAACGCCGTATCTGCTGCAGCCATTCTCCCTGGCGATAGCGAGGATCGAGACCGGAGGCCGCGGCCCAATGGCTCTCAGCTTCGCCCCGGGCCCCCTTGCTCCAGAGCAGGGCCGTCAGGCCGGCCCGGGCATCGGCGAACAGGGGATAGCGGCGGATCAGATTGCGCAGCTCTCGCTCCGCCTCCTGCAGATCCCCCTGCTGATAGGCGGCCAGGGCGGCACTGGAGCGAGCCATGGCGAAACCGGGCCTGACCTGGGCGGCCTGGGCGAAGCAGGCGCGGGCGGCGGGCCAGTCCCCGAGGGAGCCCGCCACATTGCCGAGGTTGTACAGGGCCGACGCATCGGCCGGGTCGCGCTCCAGCACCCAGTGGTAGTCGGCAGCAGCCGCATCCCAGCGGCCCAGGGCCTCCTCGGCGGTGCCGCGATTGAGATGGGGATCGGCATTGGTGGGATCGAGCTCCATGGCCCGGTCCTGGGCGGCGATGGCGGCCTCGGCATCCCCCAGGGCGAGCAGCACATTGCCGCGATTGCTCCAGGCGGAGGCGTCCTCGGGAGCCCGTTGCAGCACCTGATCCCAGAGGGGCAGGGCGTCGCCGAAACGGCCGTCGCGGCTGGCGGTCAGGGCCTGATCAAACAAGCGGGGCAATGACAGCTCGCTGGCAGACGAGGAGGACACCACCAGAACCGCAGGCTGGCTCAGCTGCGACAGTGCCAGCCCCGGCTGAGTTCCCATGGCCTGGGCCAGGGCGGCGGCAGGGGCCAGCAACAGCCAAGCCACGGCAAGCATCAGGGCCAGCCCCCCCGCCAGCCAGGTGCGCCGCGGCCCCCCAGGAGCTGGAGTGTTCATGCCGCCTGCTGGGCAGGCCAGCCGAGATGGGTACGACCGGCGGCGGTGACCAGCCGGCCCCGGGGGGTGCGCTGCAGCAATCCCTGCTGCAGCAGAAAGGGCTCGATCACGGTCTCAAGGGTGGTGGGATCTTCCCCCAGGCCGGCCGCCAGGGTTTCGAGCCCGACGGGCCCGCCGCCATAACCCTCCAGCATCAACGTGAGCAGGCGCCGATCACTGGCATCGAGCCCGCGGCCATCGACCCGATGGAGGCTCAGGGCCTCCTGCACCAGCTCGACGCCGATGTGTTCATGCCCCTGGACCGACGCCACATCCCGCACCCGCCGCAATAGACGGTTGGCGATGCGAGGCGTGCCGCGGCAGCGGCGTGCCACCTCCAAGGCACCCTCCTTCTGCAGCTGCAACCGCAGCAAACCGGCGGTGCGCTCCACAATCGCCTGCAGATCATCCAACTCATAGAACTCCAGCCGCTGAATCAGACCGAAGCGATCGCGCAGCGGTGAACTCAGCGCCCCGGCCCGGGTGGTGGCGCCCACCAAAGTGAACGGCGCGATCGGCAGGCTGCGGGTGCGAGCCGTGGTGCCCTTGCCCACCGTGAGATCAAGGCGGTAGTCCTCCATCGCTGGATAGAGCAGCTCCTCGGCCACCCGGTTGAGCCGATGGATCTCGTCGATGAACAACACCTCGTGGGCCTGGAGGTTCACCAGCAGACCGATGATGTCGCGGGGGCGCTCCAGGGCAGGGGCGCTGGTGATGCGGCAACGCACGCCCAACTCCTCGGCCAGCACCAGGGCCATGGTGGTCTTGCCGAGCCCCGGTGGACCGTGCAACAGCACATGATCAAGGGCTTCACCACGGCTGCGGGTGGCCTCCACGGCGATGGCGAGCACCTGCTTGAGTTCGCTCTGGCCAATGTAATCGGCGAGGCGGCGGGGGCGAAGAGAGTCTTCGCGGCCGGGGACGTTGTCGATCGGGTTATCCTCTTGACAAACCTGGGGATCAAGCAAGCCCGGTCCGTGTCGCCACGATTCGGTGCCCAGATTGCTGCCAGATTGCCGTCCCGATGCTGAGGAGCCGGCCTGGGAAGAGACGATAGCCATATCCAGAAGGAGTGCTTAGGGCGACAATCAGGACGGGAGCTCGAGAGGGGGGAGGGGAGGGCAAGCAACGTGAGCTCTGCAGCGCTCTCACAGAGGGATCAAAGGGCCAAAGAAGAAGCTTCCAACCTTAAATGCTAAAGCAGGCAACAATGTACACTGCAGAAAATTCTGATAAAATAGGAATACCTGTCACCTGCCGGCGCTCTCCACGGTCAGGCCCAATGATTCCACAGTCTACCGATTTGGAGCCGAGCTTGTCCCAGCCGATCGAGATTTCCATTGTTTCACCAGTTTATCAAGCGGCCACGATTGTGCCCCGCCTCGTGGAAGAGATACTTCAGCATGCATCAGCGATAACGCCCAGCTTTGAAATTATTCTAGTAGAAGATGGCAGCACAGACGAGTCCTGGAAGGCGATCCGAGCAGCATGTGACAAAGACGATCGCGTCACAGGCATAAAACTGAGTCGAAATTTTGGCCAACATTACGCCATCACAGCTGGCCTCTCAGCCGCAACAGGCAGGTGGATCGTCGTGATGGACTGCGATCTGCAGGATCGACCGGACCAAATTGCGCTGCTCTATCAGACAGCACTCAATGGCTATGACACGGTCTGCGCGCAACGGACGGCCCGCAGCGACTCAGCCCTGAAGCGACTGTCCTCCAGACTCTTTTATCGACTATTCAGCTATCTCACCGAAACCAAGCAAGATGCATCGGTAGCCAACTTTGGCATTTACAACCGCAAAGTCATCAACGCGATTCTGAGCATGAATGACTCCACTCGCTACTTCCCCTCCATGGTGCAGTGGGTAGGATATAGGCAAACCAGAGTCACCGTACTACATGCCACAAGATTCGAGGGCAAAACCACATACAATCTCCGAAAGTTAATACGGCTTGCGGCAAACAACATCATCTCCTTTTCCGATAAGCCGCTCCGGCTCGTCGTACTCTCTGGCCTTGCCATCTCAGGAATCTCGTTCCTGATCGGGGCCGCCTATTTCTCAGGTAATCTGCTCGGCCTCATCACCGTTCCTGGCTACACAAGCATCATCGTCTCAATATGGCTGATAGCAGGAATGATTATTTTTGTGCTTGGGGTTGTGGGATTGTATGTGGGCAAGACATTTGAAAAAGTAAAAATGCGACCCAACTACCTGGTGGACGAAAGAATAAACTGATGTCAGCTCAAGTCGGCTTTCTTGTCTGGGATTCGAACTTTTTCGGGCTCAAGACGGGGCATATAGGGTGCCAAGGAGGCAAGGATGCATCACTCGCATTAGCAGAAGCCAGAAGAAAAAGTTACAAGCTTATCTATGCCTTCAGCCAAGAGCCATTGGGGCAAGCCCTATTGGATGAGTTCAGTGGCATTGATGTTGATGGACAAGTTACCCACAGCAAGTCTGCTCATGACTGCGAATTACTCAAGAAGAGGGAGCATGCTATGGATGATTTTTTTCAAATCTTCGACACCTCTCCAGTCCTCCAAGAACTAGCACTTTACAGCGGCATTTTCTCACGCTTTCGATTAGATGCGAATCTTCCGCCTGGTTCGTTTGAGCGCATGTACGAGAAATGGTTGCTTAACTCGCTGCGTGACACCAAGAACAGTTGTGTTTACGTTAAAGGATCTACCTTGGGGCCACTGGGCCTAGTCACTGCATCCTGGGAAAGTGACACATGCAATATTGGACTACTTGCCGTGCATCCAACATTCCAAGGCCAAGGAATTGGCAATGGCTTGCTGCAGCTTATTGAAGAAGAGTCGTCAAAACGTGGCGCGACGTCTATAGGAGTAACAACCCAGCTTTCGAATCACAATGCGAGGAGGCTATACGAGAAGAGGGGATACGAAGAGCGCAAAATACGATACGTATCACATTTTCACTGGGAAGATTCAGGCGAATAAATACGGCAAACATTAACCGCATCAAACATCAAAGCGCTATTTCTGCGGAAGCCATGCGAATCGAAGACTCTCAAGCATCGATATGCCGGCATACGAACCCGACGCCACGATTGCGATACGAAACCAATCTCTCCAGCCTCAAGGTCCACCATACCCAAGACTCTTCTTCAAAACCACCAGCCATTGCAATACAATCCTAACATCAAAAAGGTGCGCGCACTCACGCCCTGTTGACGGGAGTCCACTACAGGTTTTCCAGCCAACGCTTAGCGAGCAAAATCCAAATTGCGAACCTCACCGAGACAGTAGCTGCCAAACCCAAATCAACAAGAGCAGATTAGTGTTCTCTTGCATGAGATTTGTACTCACGAAAGGGCACTTGGCAGCCTCCATACTATGCCGTTGTCGGCATTTCATCAAATCCGCCCAGCAATGGCGATGATGCCTTGCTTACTTATCTTGGCACTGGGAAACCTGTCGCGACGTCAATCGTCCATGCATTGTATAGTGAGGTTTCATGGGAGCAAGGATTGGGACCCTTCCCCGGCTCTAGATGGGACGGATGATGATGACTAAATACATAGCAATTCAAGCACTCCGCCGCCCAATAGGCTCACTACTCCGCCTAATTTTCAACAAGTTCCTTGGCGTAGCCCACCAGCGGGTTCAGCTTGCAGCCATAATAGTTGTCTCAGTAGAGCTTTTTCTGCTGAGCAAGTATTATGTTTTTTAAAACACCAAGGCCTTCTGGCTGATCATGAGTACCTCAACGGAACCATTTCCCAAGACTTCCTTTGCCTATCTTGCCAAAGCAGAAAGCCGGCACTGGTGGTTCCGAGCAAGAAACAACATCCTGATATGGGTCCTACGCAATAAGGTCAGCAACTTCACTAGTTTTCTTGAAGTTGGGTGTGGGACGGGCTTTGTAATCAGTGGAATCTCAAAAGCATTTCCCTCTGCAAAGCTTGCGGCCTCTGAATACTATGAGGACGGCCTGGCATTTGCCAGGCAGCGTGTTCCCAGCTGTCAATTCTGGCAACTTGATGCCACAACAATGACCGAAACAGAGGCCTATGACTGCATAGGGTCATTCGACGTCATCGAGCACATTGAAGACGATGAGCGTGTACTTTCCAATCTCTTCCGTGCATTGAAAAGTGGAGGGCACCTTCTGCTAACCATTCCCCAGCACCATTGGCTATGGTCTGGATCCGATGACTTTGCACATCACGTTCGTCGTTACTCGGGGTCAGAGATTCAGAGAAAGCTCATAACAGCAGGCTTTAAAGTCCAATACCTTACATCATTTGTCAGCTTTCTTCTGCCCTTGATGGCCTTGCAACGGCTGGTAGCAAGCAGGCAAGATTACGATCTCGATGCTGAATTTCAAATTTCCGTTCCGGCCAATGCTGCCCTATACCTAGTCATGCGATTTGAATTTCTACTTCTACGGACTGGTCTAAGGTTTCCTGCTGGTGGTTCTCTGCTCCTACTGGCTCGCAAGCCATGATCCCATTCAATAAGCCTAACCTCACAGGCAAGGAGCTGCACTACATCGCCAAAGCCCACGGCATGGGTCAACTTGCAGGTGACGGCTACTTCACCAAAAAGTGCAATGCATGGCTGGAGGAAAAAACCGGATGCCACATGGCCTTGCTGACCCACTCCTGCACGGCAGCGCTAGAAATGGCCGCCATCCTCGCCGACATTCAGCTGGGCGACGAAGTGATCATGCCGTCCTACACCTTCGTATCGACAGCCAATGCATTCGCTCTACGCGGAGGCGTACCTGTCTTTGTCGATATCCGCAAAGACACATTGAATATTGACGAAAATTTGATCGAAGCAGCCATCACTCCCCGCACCAAGGCCATCGTACCCGTGCACTATGCCGGTGTGGGCTGCGAAATGGATACGATCATGACCATTGCTCGCAAGCACAATTTGCTTGTAATTGAGGACGCTGCCCAAGGAGTCATGGCCAGCTACAAAGGGCGGCCACTGGGCTCAATCGGCGATATCGGATGCTACTCGTTTCATGAGACAAAAAATATTATTTCTGGCGAGGGAGGGGCTCTCCTGATCAACAACCCTATCTTCGCCGAGCGAGCAGAAATTATTAGAGAGAAAGGGACTAATCGTAACCAATTCTTCCGCGGAGAAGTTGATAAATACACCTGGGTTGACCTTGGTTCCTCCTATCTACCGGGAGAACTGATCGCGGCCTTCCTTTGGGCCCAGATGGAGGAAGCAGAGGCAATCACCGATCAACGGCTCCTGATCTGGAATACATACCACGCAGAGCTGGCCAATCTGGAGGAGGATAGCCGCATACGCAGGCCAATAGTTCCTTCAAGCTGTCAGCACAATGCTCACATGTATTACATACTTCTAGAAAATCTCGATGACCGCACGAGATTCATTTCAGACATGAAGAAGCGTGGCATTTGCTGTGTCTTTCATTATGTACCTCTGCACGGCTGTCAGAGCAAACACATTAAATTACGCAGCTCAGGCACACTTGCGACCACGGAGACACTGGCTGATCGACTGGTACGCATGCCTCTATGGATTGGTCTTTCGGATGACATGACAACAATACTTGAGAGCGCTCAAGACTGCCTGGCAACCAACGGCAAAGCTTTACCATGAAACACGATCAAAGTATTTTTACTGCCCAATACTCATCCGCAGATATTACGAAGAGGACGCGAGCGAAAGTCCACGCATCCATTCGGCACGACAATTGACAGCGCCATCAATGACAACATGAAGAACTTGATGGCAGTCAATAACACGATTAGGATTTCTTAACCGCTGAGGTTCACAACAATTGAAGCGCCAGCCAAAGCCTCTTTGATTACCCATAAACCTCCGCGACCCTGAGATCCCGTTCTGTGACCGGCATACAGCAGCAGACCGCATTGGCGATCCGCTCGGTCATCCCAACCATCGAGAAGCGACGGTTGAAGCGGAAGCAGTAGCCGCCCAGGTAGCGCCTGGCGTATTTATCAAAGTTGAAGGCGTGGAAGGTACCGCT
>Ga0194063_10001005_pt1 | contig 19167 bp, 15 predicted proteins | sample SepL3720m_MetaG_FD_155459 | JGI IMG/M metagenome (GOLD analysis project Ga0194063, IMG submission 155459) | Anoxic zone freshwater microbial communities from boreal shield lake in IISD Experimental Lakes Area, Ontario, Canada - Sep2016-L373-20m | ecosystem: Environmental > Aquatic > Freshwater... | reverse complement strand
ATCAACCACCGCGCAAATATCTGGGCCCTCCGCTCGCTCGGGGTCCGCTGGATTATTGCCGTGACCGCAGTCGGCAGCCTGCAAGAGCAATACCATCCTCGCGACATCGTGTTGCCTGATCAGTTTTACGACCGCACAAGCCGCCGGGAATTTCATACCTTTTTTGGCAACGGGATTGTTGCCCACCCGGCATTTGCCGAGCCGATCAGCACCGGGCTGCGCAAAATCCTGGCCGAGGCCAGCGCGGCATCGGGCAGGCCGTTTCACGACGGTGGAACCTACGTCAACATGGATGGTCCGGCTTTCTCCACACGCGCAGAATCGAATGCCAACCGGCATCTGGGCTTTGACGTGATCGGGATGACCAACCTCCCCGAGGCCAAGCTTGCCCGCGAAGCAGAAATCGCCCTCGCCACCCTCGCCATGATCACGGATTACGATTGCTGGAAAGTCGAAGAGGAGCCGGTGACCGCCGATGCCATCATCGCCCACCTCCACGCCAACGTTGTGACGGCCAAAGACATCCTCTCCCGCGCAATTCCCTTGGTGCCCGAGACCCCATGCTGGCCGGAACACTCCGCCCTCGATGGCGCGATCATCACTTCCCAAGATTTGTGGCCGGAAGAAACTGTTAAAAAACTTGATGTGATTTTAGAGCGCTTTGTGCGATAGATGGGGTGATCACCGCATTGTTTGCATGAAACACAACTCTTGGATTCTTGGCCCTGCCCTGGCGCTCGTCGTCATCGGAGCAACCTTCAAACTCTCCCACGCACAAAATGCGGCGCCGGTACCAACCCCGGTGCCCGCACCGAAAATCGAAAACCCTCGCCCGCCCGCTGCGACGCAGCTTGCTCCGCAAGGCACCTCGACGCCAGCCATGCAGGCCCCTGCCGCAGGCCAGCCGCCCGCATCCGGGCAAAAGCGCCTCTCCTACAACGCTTGCAACGTCGAGGGACCGTATATCGCCATCACTTTCGATGACGGCCCCAGCGCCACCCTGACTCCGCGCCTCCTCGATATGCTCAAAGCGCGGGGGATCAAGGCCACATTCTTTGTTCTGGGACAATGTGTCGTAGCCAATCCCGATGTGCTCAAACGAGCGGCCGCTGAAGGTCACGAAATCGGAAACCACAGCTGGGATCATAAAGCCTTAACAAAAGGGGGCCCGGCCGCAATCGCCATGGAGGTCAATCAAACCAATGCCGCCATCGAGCAGGCCTGCGGCAAAAGGCCAACCCTCATTCGTCCGCCCTATGGCGCGACCAACACATCGGTCACCAAGCGCCTCAACGAGGATTATGGCCTCAAAGTTATCCTGTGGGACGTAGATCCCCTCGACTGGAAAGTCCGGAATTCCGCTCACGTCACCAGCGAGATTCTCAAGCATACCCAGGATGGATCGATCATCCTCGCCCACGATATCCATCCCAGCACCATCGAGGCCATGCCGGCCACCCTCGATGCCCTGCTGAAAAAAGGCTTCAAGTTTGTGACGGTCTCAGAGCTCATCGCCATGGACCGCCCGCAGCTGCCCCCTAAAAAAGAAGCGCCTGCAGCCCCGACCCCAGCCAAGTCGCCTTCACAAAAGAAGCACTGAGGTCGCACTCTCTCTGCGAAACGCTCTGGACCCAAAAGAGTAGCCCAGACGCGCCTATCCGTGTTTCAAACATCCAGATCTCCCTCGCCGCCCAGCGAATTCGGGCTCCGCAAAGCCGGTTTTCCCTGCCTTTCGGATTTCATCGTGAGTTTTTGTTGCGAATTCCCTTTGACACGGAATGAGCAGCGAACTATCTAATTCTACAGAAACTTTTATGAAAAAATCCCCCGGCTTCACGCTCATCGAACTTCTTGTGGTGATTTCGATTATTGCCCTTTTAGCATCGCTCGCACTTCCTGCTATTGCGGGGTCCATGACGAGAGCCCAGATGCTTCAAACCTTGTCCAACGCCCGCCAAATCCATATGGCAACGTTTGCCGCAGCGAACGATGCCATAACTAGCGGTGCGACAAATGCTGGCTGGCCGGGAGATTGCTCCAACACGGTGACAAGCGTGCAAACCTTCGTCAACATGCTTGTTGGTAACGACTACTTGAAACCGCAAGATGCCGTTAAGCTCTTTTCCGCTCCAGGCATCACTCCAGGTTCTGTGGCGTCAGCAACGAATGCGACGCTTACGACAGCCAATTCGGCTTTTTCTGTTTATCCGGTTTCTGGATCCGATTCTAGCACAACCATTTTTATCACAACCAAGAATTATACCTATAACACGGCGCTCACACCAACAAACGTCCCCTACAAAGACGTCGGATTCATAGTTTTCCGGATGGGTGGCGACGGGGCAATGTATAAAAAAGCCCAGTACGGGCAGACCAATACTCTTGGTACTCTTCCCACCGTGCCAACCCCGCTGAACTAAGCTGAGTTTTCTATAAAACCATCCAGATATTTGTTTCTGGCGATATCCTGGGCCGGAGTGGGTGCGTGACCGGCTTTTCGAAACGAAGGTTCCCTGGGGATACGCGCCGGGCGATCTGGCGTAAATCCTCCTCGTTCCAAGCGGCGTAGTTGGTTGAAAGCAGAATCGAGGCTCCAGGGGCGGCAATTTCGACCGCCGCAAGCAGGAGGGATTCAAAATCGCGTTCGACACGAAATGTCCGATGTGCACCCCCTCGCCCAAATGTCGGAGGATCGAGAATGATTGCGTCAAACTTTTCGCCACGGCGAGCGAGGCGAGCGAGATACGTCGGCACGTCTTCCGCAACAAACCGATGCTGAGGGACGGCTTCCTTCTGACGTAGAGACGTCGGCCCTACTACGGCAGCTTGGTTTTCCTCACGAGGAGAAAAAAGATCGATCCCGTTGAGCTCGAAGTTTCGACGTCCACGCTGAAGGGAGGATTTTGAGATATCGACGCTGAGCGTGGCTGATCCGACGGCAGCGGCCGCGACAGAAAACGCGCAGGTGTAGGCAAAGGTGTTCAGGGTTCGGCGAGGAGACAATTTTCGCAGAAAATCACGATTGCCGCGCTGATCGCAGAAGAGCCCGGGCGAATAGCCGGCAGAAAAATCGACTTCAAAGCAAAGCCCGGATTCGGTCACTATTTCGCGTGGCGACTCCCCTGCTTCTCCGCCGACCAGGACCGGAACGTCGCTCTCTCCCGGCCCACATACCAAAAGGCGCTTGTAGGTTCGCTCGGGGAGCCAACGGGCACGCGCCCCCCACTGCTCCAGCGCCGAAACAAGATTGGGCATCTCGCTCTCTGAACGTACGGAAATGAGAGCGGAGCGCCCAAACCGTTCTATCCAGCAGCCCGGCCCCGAAAACACCCGAAACGCAGTCGTTCCTGTCGCTACCATCCCGGCCGCAAGATTAGGATCGAGCCAGAAGGAAGACGCTTTCACGCGATTTTCACGAAGGGAGGGATCGGGCAGTCCAGCGTGTCGGCGATCGCGCGCAAGAGCTCAATTTCCGGATCGTTGGCCAACTCATCGTGCATGACAGCGGAGCCGCAGGCGGTGAGTACGGAACGCTTCACATCCGGCGCTGCGGCGCACAGGTGATCGAGCGCACTATCGAACGCAGCCAGGTCGATCGCGTCCGACCGCTTGAGCGGAAATGCTTCTGGCTTGACGGGAAGTTCGGTGACCCCTGCCTGAAAGGCCCCGTCGCGATCCGCAGCAGTCCCCGAGGCCACAAAGGCGAGGGCGGACAACACGACGCCAACGTCCGGCAGCAGGGGGACGAGCGACTTGTAGCGCACAGCGGTGCCGGTGGAGTTGCTGAACGAAAGATCGAGGTGGCGCAATAGAATCTTCTGCAGAGTGAACTCGAAAAGCTCAACCTGCCCATCGGCCTCGATCAGCTTTTTTACGTTGGCTCGGAAGGTCGTATACTGGTCGGGGGACAGGTGGCGCAAAGTAGGGATCGCAATGTCCACAAGCCCGATTTTCTGCGCAGACGAAAGCTCGCTGCGGCGCGCAAACAGGGCTAGAGCCTCTTCACCGAGCGAGGGGTCTGCATCAAGCATGGCTATCTGGCTGTTGCGTAGGGCCGCATCCTCGGAGAGGAGAAGCGAATAGACAAGGGCACAAGCTCCGTGAAGCTCGCGCGAGGCCGTACGGGAAAACTCCGGCAGGCCAGCCAGCAGCGCAACGGCAGCGGCAATGCGCGGCTGCCCAGGCATGAGATCTCCAGCACGCCCGACGCTCGGCGCTGGCGTCTCGGGCAGGCCGCCAGGCAGCAAAGGCGCCGCCTTGACTGCCGCCTCGATATCGAATCCAGGCGCGATCTCGGCGATGCGCTGCTCGATCGGAGGGTGAGTGGCAAAGAGGTCCAGCCACGAATCGCCCACCCCGTTCCCGAAAAACAGGTGGCTCGCCTCCTCTGCCCTCGGGCTTTGCAGGCTTGAGGAAAATTTGGCTATCTTGGCAAGCGCGCCAGCCAAGCCATCGGGGTTGCGCGTATATTGGACGGACGAAGCATCCGCGAGAAACTCACGCTGGCGGCTGACAGCGGCCTTGATGAGCTTGCCAAAAAAGACCCCGATCCATCCGACGAGATAGAGCGCGAGCCCGCCGGCCATAAAAACAAGCGTGATCGAACCTGAGCTCTTGTCGTCGCGAGAACTGCTCTCCCTCGGCCCGTAAGCCGAGAACCGTAGGAGCAGCCCCCCGATGACGGCTAGGAAGAGGATGCCGTTGAGAATGCCAATCAAACGGATATTCAGCCGCATATCCCCGTGTAGGATGTGGCTGAATTCGTGCCCGATCACTCCCTGCAGCTCGTCGCGCGTCAGCCTTTCAATACAGCCACGCGTCACCCCGATCGCCGTATCTCCAGGGCCATGCCCAGCCGCGAAGGCATTGATCGTCATGTCTTCGAGCACGTAGATCTCTGGGACCGGCACGCCCGATGCCAACGACATTTCCTCAACAACGTTGATCAGCCTCCGTTCTGCCGGATCATTGCTGTTCATATCCACCGGCGCCCCCCCGAGCATGGCTGCGACAACCCGGCCCCCCTGGGCCAACTCCAGTGACTTGACCGTGCTGCCGATAAAAACCGCAGCGGTCACCCCGGCAGAAACCAAACCAAAAAGTCCCAAGTCGGTCAACGGTCGCCCCAAGATCAAAGCAAACGCAACGTGCAGCGTGAGAATGATTCCTACGACCGCCAGCAGGAAATAAACCACGAGCAGCTTCGTCCGCTTCTCGGCGTGCGCCTGTTTGTCAAAAAAGTCCATCGCCTGCCAGCGTGCCTTAGTAGCCGCTCAGAAACAATCTCATACCTTCCTGAAATTCCTCTCCTGATTACGAATGGGTTACAAGGAATCTTGCATCAAGATGTTACTAGACGCCTGACTTGTAAAAGCCAGCTGACTCGATTTTCAAAAGGCCAAAAGCGCAGACCAACCACAGACCCAGCTCAAAACTCATCCAATCATCCACCAAGCCCTCCCAAATAACCTGCCAGTGCATTACAGATTATTGATGCGGCCGCATCAATAATCTGTAATGCCGCGCCTCAGTTGCCGTAGGCTCAGGATAGCTATTGGCAGGCTTCGCACTCGCCGCCATTGCGCATGGCTTCGAGCGAGCAGGCCATCTTTTCGGTTTCGGTGAACTCTTTTTTCGCCTCGGTGGCGACGACTCCCACGACTCCGCGGAGCTCTTTTTTCACATTGGTTGTCGGGCCTTCGATGCTTGATGCGCCGAGCGTGCGGAGGTAGTAGGTCGTCTTGAGCCCGGTATGCCAGGCCCGCCGATACATGTGGCTGAGGATTTTGATGTCCGGCTCGCTGATGAAAAGGTTGACCGACTGGGCTTGGTCAATCCACTTCTGGCGTCGCGCCGCCGCATCGATGACGAACTGGAACGGAATCCCAAAGACCGTGAGGTGCTTGCGGACGAGGTGTTCCGGGATGCCTTCGATGTCGCAGAGCTCGCCTTCGAAGTATTTGAGCTGCTCGAGCATGGCGTTGTCCCACTTGCCGATCTTTTTGAGATCGCGGACGAGCTCGGTGCTGAGCATGGTAAATTTGCCGCCGAGGTTTTCCTTCGCGTAGAGGTTTTTGTAGTTTGGCTCGATGCAGGGCGTCGTCCCCATGATGTTGGAAATCGTCGCGGTCGGCGCAATTGCCAGCACGTTTGAGTTGCGCATCCCGTGAGCTTTGATTTTTGCACGGACGGGCGTCCAGTCCATCAGGCCGCCGCGAGGCACATCAATTTTGATGCCGCGCTCGCGCTCGAGGATGTCGATGGTATCCTGGGGCAGGAGCCCCCGATCCCACTTCGAGCCCCGGTAGGTGCTATATGTTCCGCGCTCGGCAGCAAGGTCGCTGGAGGAGGAGTAGGCATAAAACGCGATCGCCTCCATAAACTCATCGCTGAAGCTCACCGCTGCCTCGCTGGCAAAATCGAGGCCGCGTTTGAAGAGGGCGTTCTGCACGCCCATCACGCCGAGGCCGATCGGACGGTGGCGGGCGTTCGAGCGCTTGGCGGCTTCGGTCGGATAGAAGTTGATGTCGATCACGTTGTCGAGCGCCCGCACGGCCACGAAGATCGTTTCGCGGAGCATGTCATGATCGAGGGTGCCATCGTCGCGCATGTGCGTGTCGAGCACGACCGAGCCGAGGTTGCAAACCGCCGTCTCATCTTCGCTCGTATTAAGCGTAATTTCGGTGCAGAGGTTCGACGAGTGGATTACGCCTACGTGGTCCTGCGGGCTGCGGAGGTTGCAGGGATCCTTGAAGGTGATCCAGGGATGCCCAGTCTCCAGCAGCATCTTCAACATGGTCTTCCACATCTCGATCGCCGGGATCTCGCGGCCAAAGATTTTCCCCTCGCGGGCAAGGTCTTCGTAGCGGAGGTAGCATTCCTCAAATTTCCGGCCGTAGGCTTCGTGGAGATCGGGAACTTCGTTTGCACGGAAGAGCGTCCAGTTCTCACGGGATTCCATGCGCTTCATGAAGAGGTCAGGGACCCAGTTGGCCGTATTCAGGTCATGGGCGCGCCGGCGGTCGTCGCCGGTATTCCGGCGGAGCTGGAAGAAGTCCTCGATGTCGTTGTGCCAGGTTTCCAGATAGGCGCATCCGGAGCCGCGGCGCTTGCCTCCTTGGTTCACGGCGACGAGCTGGTCGTTGTGGAGCTTGAGAAACGGGATCACGCCCTGGCTTTCGCCGTTGGTGCCTTTGATATATCCGCCGGTGCCGCGCACGGCAGTCCAGGATCCTCCGAGGCCGCCCGCCCATTTCGAGAGGTAGGCATTCTCGGCGATGCCCCGCTGCATGATCGACTCGATGGAATCATCGACCTTGTAGAGGTAGCAGCTGGAGAGCTGGCTGTGGAGCGTGCCGGAATTGAAAAGCGTCGGCGTGCTCGAGCAGAACCGGCGGCTCTTGTAGAGGTTGTAGAGACGAACGACCCAATCCTCGCGGTTCGTGGGCTCATCGATAAAGAGACCCATGGCCACGCGCATCCAGAAAAATTGGGGAGTCTCGATGCGGCGGGCCTGCTTCTTGGTCTTATCAATAATCAGGTAGCGGTCGTAAAGCGTTTGGATTCCAAGGAAATCAAAATCCATATCTGCTGTTGGATCGATCGCATCGGCCAGCGCTTCGATTTTATACGAGAGGAGCTTCGGAGACAGCCGGTCGATCGTTACGCCATGCCGCAGGTAGTTTTTAAAGGCCTTCCGGTGTGCGGTGCGGAGCCCTTCGATGCCGTCGCGCATGATCTTCCAATCAAGAACTTCCTCGTAGATGTAGGAGAGCATGATCCGCGCGGCAAACTTGGCGAAGTCGGCGTCGCGCTCGATGAGCGTGCGGGAGTTGAGGATGATCGTGTGCTTGAGAATTTCCTCCGTAACCTCGGCGCCGACCGACCGGCGCAGCTCGCGTTCGATCTGCGTGGCATCGAGGTTGAGCTCGAGCCCGATCATGCCAAACTGAATCCGGCGCTTCAGCTCGGTGCCGTCCCAGAAGACGCTCTGCCCATCGGCTTGGCGGACGACGATCAGCGAATCTTGCTGCTCGGAGGGCTCGGAAGCAGTCGTGGCGGCCTCGAAGCGCTGGCGCGACCGCTGCGCCCGGTAGAGGATATAGCTCTCGGCCACCTTGTAGTAGCCGTGGCGCATCAGCTCTTCCTGCACCATGTCCTGGACATCTTCGATGTGGACGAACGCCTGATCGCGGTGACGAACCCGCTCGGTCACTGCACGGGCGATGACGGATGCCGCCTCGGCATGTTCTTTTGTTGAAAGAAAGGCTTTCCTGCAGGCGGTTTCGATCTTCGACTCGATCCAAGGAACGACAGTGCCATTCCTCCTGATCAGCCGAACGCTCACAGGAGCATGCGTGGCGGTTTCTTCTGCGCCAGCAGCCTCGGTGCGTACCGACCGCTTAAACACAAGGCTCTTGGCGACGTCGTGGGCATCGTTCTCGATGAGCGCTTTTTCAATGAGAAGCGAGAGGTCATTTTCCGAGAGCCGGAGCCCGCTGCCCTCGCGAACCTGATCAAGCAAACGCGTGGCGACCGAATGGGCGACGTTCGCGACAAACCCACGGTTCTGCTCGTTGAAAATGTTCTTTTCCTCCCTCGACAAAAGCAGGTCGGTAAGAGCCTCGCCGATTTCGTCAGCTACGTTGGCCAGGCTGAACTGATCCTCTTCGCCGCTGCTTCGGGACACGATGATTCCTGGGTGCTGGACGGATTCCAGATCTAAAGCCGCGTGCCAGCAGTAGCCTGGTTTAAGTTCGCGGGGGGTGGTCACGAGGCGCTTCAGCGCGATGTCTTCATCAAGGGAAATATGGCGGTGCATGGGAATAAAACTTTTCAGTATTCAGTTTTCAGTATCGAAACGGGTGGTTTGGTTGGAGGGCAGGGTTAGTTTTCTGAGCACTGAAAACTGAACACGGTCCGGGCCTTAAAGATCGTCGTCGGAGATGTTTGAGGTGTCGAGGGCGCGCCGGTACTCGGTGACCCGGCCTTCGAAGAAGTTTGTTTCCTTCTTAATTTCCATCATTTCGGAAAGCCAGGGAAGCGGGTTAGCAATCGGAGGGTTGAGCGGCTCAAGACCTACGCCTTCAAGCCGCCTGTCGCCGATGTAATCGATATAATTTGTGAATTCCTCTGCGGTGAGGCCAACGGCCGCAACCGGCAGGCAGTCGAGAATGAACTTCTTTTCCAGGCGGACCGCCTCGCGCATCGTCGCGCGCAAATCCTCGCGAAACGCCTCGGTCCAAACGTCAGGATTCTCATCGACGAGGTCCTGAAGAAGCTGGCGCAGAAGCTCGATGTGATTCGACTCGTCGCGCAGCGTGTAGCTGAACATCTGCCCGATGCCCGGAAACTTGTTCTGACGATAAAGCGCCAGAACCATCCCGAACAGGCCGTAGAACTGCGTGCCTTCCATGCATTGTCCAAAAAGAAAAATGTTTTTAGCGAGCGCCTGCTTATTTTCGGTCAGCGTGAGGTCGGTATCCCTGCGCAGCGCACGGCTGTTGCTGACGACAAAGTCGGTCTTGTCTTTGATCGTGGTGACATCCTCGAACATGGCTTCACATTCGTGGGGATTGATTCCGAGCGAGCTGATCATATAGACCAGCGAGTCCGCGTGGATGTTTTCCTCGTGCGCATGGCGGCCCAAAACGAGCTTCAGCTCCGGTGCTGTCACCGACTCGCGAACCACATGCAGGATGTTGTCCCCGACGATTCCCTCAGCAGCGGAAAAATACCCGATCCCCATCTTGATGATCCACCGCTCGACATCGGAAATGAAGCCGCTCGAATCCCTCCAATGCTCGCAATCCTTTTGCATTTGGATGTCCTCTGGCTCCCAGTGGTTGGCCTTCATGTTTTTGTAGAGATCGTAGGCCCACGTGTATTTCAAGGGCAGGATGTTGAAAAACATCGTCTGGCGACCGTTGATGACCTTCTTCGAAGCAAAGGCTGCTTCGGCCTTGTCCCGGTCCAAAACAAAGGTGCGGTCGCCCAGCGTGATCGTTGTAGTAGCCATGAATATAAAGTTCGGTTTGTGTGTGTTTTCCGTGAGGGCCAACCGCAGAAAGAACCCGCTGCCTTGCACTCTTCCTCGCCGGCCCGTGGAAGGTGGCGAATTGAAAACCTGAAGTCAATAAAAATGCTCTATATGGTGGTACATTCCACCTCAGACACCATATGTTGTGGTTTATGAATGGGCAGCAACTCCCAAAGTTTCCTTCGTTTCTGCCTGTTTGTGAGCACGTTTTGAAAAATTGCTTTCTGGCGGACGGGTTGGCAGCTCAAGAAAAAGGGAGATCATTGACGAGGTCGATGTCGTCCGCTTTTAACGCCCTGTCAACTCCCGTTTGACCGAAATTTCCTCACGGTTGAAGTAGCCTGCAGCCAGGATCCGATTCTGGAAGATTTTGATCGTTACGGCCCCGGTCTGCCCTTGGCTGAATAATCGGACTCCCTGCTCGGCAACCATGGCTGCAAAGTGGGCATCCAGCTCCGCCTGGGGGTTGCCGGCGGCAGCGCGGACGACGAGCGACGGGTGGACAGCGGCAAGGAACGAGAAGCCCATCGGAAGCTTTGATCCATGCCTCCCGACGACCAGGATGTCGGAGGGAAGCTCCTCGCGCATGTTTTCAAGGAGCCACTGTTCGGTGGGCGGACCGGCGTCGGACAGCAGCAGGACGCGCCTCTTTCCAACATCCAGCCGAAGCACAATCACCTTGTCATCAGCTTCGCTGCGAAGGAGCCCGGATGGAGGATGCAGCACCTTCATCGAAACGTTGTGCGAGATCGCAATCACGTCGCCGGCCCGGTGGATGGACTTTGGAATTTGCAGGGCCTCCATTTCGCGGTGAAGTTTTCCTCGCTTTGGCGAACGGTCGTTGAGCGGCGATTCGACCAGCGTGCCCGGCCGTTCGCGGACCACCAGATCGAGCGCGCTCCCGATGTGGCGCGCATCTCCATGGGTCAGCACCAGCCCGTTCGGGGCAGCCTTTCCCCTGCTGTGAAGCCAAGGCTCGATCACTGAGCCGAGCTGGTATGCGGAGCCGCAGTCGACGAGCCAAAGACGGCCGCCAGCTTCGATTCCCGTCGCGCCGCCATCCCCGAAATCAAACACCGTGATCGTCGCAAGCTGAGATTCAAACGTTGGGACACCGGCATAAAAATACGAGCAGGGAAGCGATGATGATGTCTGCACAATGGCGATCAGAACTTTGGTAAACGCCCAGTTTGCATTATTGAAGATAGCGGCCAGCGGAGCCCAGACGAGCCCGCCAATAAGGGCAAGCGCCGCTGTAGACATAATCGCAAACGCTAGCGGAATGATGACGAAATTAGTTGGCAGGGCGGAGAACGAAACGAGGTGAAAGTAGGCGACCGTGAGCGGGAACGATCCGACCCAAGCGGCAAGAGACACCGAGAAAAGCCCTCCCAGCTCCTCCGCAAGCCATTCCTTCGTTTGCTGCCACCGCGTCCAGAGCCGGCGGGGCAGGAACGGGTCGGGCTGGCAGAGGCGCCGGATCCCGCTGTGAATCGGCCCAACAAGCAGAAGGATCGACCCAACCACAAAAAAAGAAAACTGGAACCCCGGGTTGAAGAGCTCGCTTGTGCGTTGCACGAGGATAAAAAAACCGGCTGCGCACAGCGAATTGATCGACACCGGGCGGAGCGACATCCCCATGCCGATAAGAAAAATCGCAGCCATGACTGCCGCACGCAAGCTGGCTGACTTCCAGCCGGTGATCAAGACGTAGAAGAAGAGCGCCGGGATTATCATTGCAACCGACGCACGGCGCCGCACCCCAACGATTTTGAGCACCTGCCAGAGGATCACGCCGACCATTCCGACATGGAGCCCGCTGACTGCAAAAAGATGGAAAGTCCCGGTGTTGCGGAACTCCTCCTGCAGCGAATCTGGAATTGAGGAGGTGACCCTGAGCACCATTCCTGCGATCAGATCGCATACGACCGGGGCATCTTCGATCCCAATGCGCAAGGTCGCCTGCATCCAAGCGCGGCAATGCTGCGCAATCCGGGGAAGCGAGAGCCCGGAAGCCTTCGCTGTCACGCTCAGATCAACCGGAGCGGCAACGTCGATTTGGCAAGTGATGTCGCGGAGCCCCATCCACGTTTGGGCGTCAAACTGAGCGGGGTTTCTCGCAGGCGGGATCGCATATAAGCTGCCGGTGACTTTCACCTCATCGCCCCGGCCTGGCGCACAACCCCGCGCGACCACAAGGATTTCAGCCGGCACGGAAAACAACTTCCCGCCAAGATCGAGCGAGCGAACGGCAAGCGTGAACCGGACGCGAGAGAGGCCGAAGGGGGCCGGCTCATCCGATACAACTCCGACAGCCGTCGCCAGCACGGGCTTCCCGTCCAAGCGCGAGGCGAGCGCGTGCGCGGGAGACTCTCTTGTTTGCCATGCCTGCGCGGTCGCGAAAGCCGCCGCGACCGCAATCAGGATCCATGCGGTTCGGCGGCGGACACTCCAAAGCAGAAGCGCCCCAAGGCAGGCGACCATGAAGACCGTAGAGACCAACGGAAGGCATGAAGCAACAGCAACCCCGGCAATTGCAGCCCCCAGCAAGCCGACAAACGGAAGCCGTTGCTGCAAAAGCGAGGCCCGCCTGATCAAGGCAGGCCCCAGAGTTTAAAAAGAAACAACTCGGTCGCGCTCTCTCCGTTAATTGAACGAGAACGGGCTGTAGAGCGACTCCTCGTAGGAGGAATCATACCAGTCGTCGATGATCGGCTGGTTGTAGGCAAATGGCTGGGCGTTCTGGTAGTTCGGGCTGTTGTAATACTCTCCGCGCTGCATCTGTGCGGCGCGGGACTTTTGCTTCGGCGAATTGTTGCCGTAGAACCCCTGGGTCTCGGTGAGGTAGTTCAAAAGCTGGGGGGTCGCCCCCTCCGATTTCAGCCCCGCAAGCTGAGCGTAGGAAAAGTTATATGCCTTCCGGGTGCTGTTGAGATAGCCGACGATTGTCGCCGAAGGCACGCCCTTGCTGACAAGGTTCTGGATATCTCCATAATCGAGCGGACGAGCGTTGGTCATCTTGTTGCAAGTCGCCGCGCTGACTCCACGGGATGACGCCGCCGCAGTGACTGCCGGATCAACTCCTGGGTTTGACGCACAGGCGTTCAGGAAAAGACAGACAGCAGAGAGGGCAAGCGGGAAAAAAAAGTTTGTGCGCATGAGTTTATTATCGGGAGCTGGATTGGTTTGGTGGCATCCGCAGATGGGCAAGCTCTTGGATGTCCAGAAAACTATCCAGACGGTTCCGGTATTGCAAAAAGAAAAACAGCAATGCGAAATCTGCGGGCTCATGCCCAGAACTTGGAAGTTCGTGAATCTTCCAAGTGGCATGGGCCTCCCATGCGGAACATCTGCGACACAGACAGGATTGTCTGTGCGACACTCCCGCAAAGCCCCCAGCATGGGTCGAAACCGCCTGCTATTTGACTGGCGTCACGCTGGCAAAGATTTTCTCAAGCGTCTCAAGGCTCTTTTCGCTGTCCTTTTCGGAGATCCAGTAGGTGACGGTAAGCACCTTGCCGTTGCCCACATCAGTAAATAGGAACCCGACCACAGCCGGCCCCCACTCTTTGCTTTTGCCCTTCCAGGAGATTCGGCTCCATTTACGCCCGGCCTCTTCAAAATCCTTCTCCGCCTTGCTTGAAGCGTCGATCTTTACGTCGTGTTCCTTGGTCAGCCAATCGATGCCTCCATCGATGAGCTTTCCCATCTCCTTATCGGAAGCGACGACTTTGAAAAAAACGGTCGCCACATTATCGGGCGATTCTGCCAGGATCCCGTCCTCTGAATCTTCCGGCTCCCACGCATTTGGGATATTCATCGTAACGGCCGGCTCGTCCTTGGGGATTTTGATGTTTTTTGCCGTGGCCATCATCGGGAACAACGCCAAGGCAAGGGAAGCTGCGAGAAGGATTTTTTTCATTGGCCGGAATCTATCACGAGAATAGCAAAGATCCACCGGTATTTCCTAATGGCTGTAAAACTCGTTATCACATCTTATAATTAGCTATACTAATGACTGCGATCGAGCCCGCCCTCATCGGCGCAGCCTGCGTTTTCCAAGCGGTGCCGCCAGGGCACAAAAAAAGCCCGCCGGAGAACGCAGAGCTCTCTAGCGGGCTTTTTGTATAGTGTTAAGGTGTCGGTTTTTAGTGCGCGCCTGATGCTGCAGCAGCGGCGGCGGCCCCGATTCCGAGAATCATGCTGAGGCCGAAAATGAGAATGCCGATGACCAAAAGCACGACGGCAACGATTCCAAGAATCTTGCCCCACTGGGTCAACGACTTCCCTTCCGGATCCATGGTGCCTGCTGCGATCTCCTTCAGATCTTTATTTCCCATGATCCAAGCTGCGATGCCGACAGGCTGGCACATGATAATGCCGAGAATGCCAAGAATAAGAATAAGAGTGCCGCGATGTGGTTTCATAATATTTTTTTTGCTGTCTGCCTCTACCTACCGATTGCGAGCCCGAATGCAAGAGCTTTTTCCTCGGGAAAATTCACAATTTTTCTCTACGGATTGTTGTCAGAGTTTGCCCTGGGCACGATACTCCGCAGTCTATGCAGGTCTTTTTTCGCGTTTTACCGTACGTGCGTCGCTACCCTTGGCTGGCTTTGGCCACGCTCGGATCTGCGATTGCGGGGACGTTGCTCGTTATCGTTTTTCCAGCGGTCACCCAAAGGATCGTCGACGACGTGATCCGCAACCACCGGCCGGAAATGCTTGCCCCGCTTCTGACGATCGGGCTTTTCGCGTTCCTGGCACAAGATGTCCTCAACAGCCTGAGAATCTTTTTTAACAACCACTTCGAGCAGAAGGTCATCTTCGATCTCAGGAGCGAGCTCTACGGGCATATTCAGCAGCTGCCGTTGCCATGGTTTGACAACCGCGCCACCGGGGACGTCATGACCCGCCTCATTGAGGATGTGACGAGCCTCGAGCGGGTCTTGATCGACGGGATCGAGCAGGGGACCGTCGCCGTGCTGCAAATTGTCATCGTGAGCGGGCTGATGCTCGCCTACAGCCCTCCCCTCATGCTCGCCGCCTTGCTGCCGCTGCCGTTTCTTGCGGCCGGGGCCGCCGTTTATACGTTCACCGCACGTGCCCGATACCGGCAGCAGCGCAAAACCGCCTCGGCGCTGAACTCCCTGCTCCACGACAACATTGCCGGCATCCGGCAAATTAAGACGTTTACCAGCGAGGAGAGGGAACAGGCACGTTTTGACGGCGCCAGCGACCGGGTGCGACAGGCAACTCTGGTCGTCATGCGCGCCTGGGCGATTTACCAGCCAGCCATGGGCTTTCTCTCTTCGTGCGGGATGCTCCTCATCGCCGGATACGGCGCGCGAGAAGTGCTGGCCGGCCGCATGGAAACCGGCGTGCTGGTCGCGTTCTTCGTGCTCGCCCGGTTCCTTTACGAACCGGTCGGACGCCTGCACCAGCTGAACCAGATTTTTCAAGCTGGCCGGGCTGCTGGCGAAAGGGTTTTTGAAATCATTGACTCCGAACCTGAGGCGGGCGACGCGGCAGATATCGTAAAAAGCCCGCTGAGCGGGCGCGTCGAGTATCGCAATATTTCGTTTTCGTATTCCCCAGAGCTACCCGTGCTGGAGGACGTGAGCCTTGTGGCCCAGGCTGGAGAAACCGTTGCGCTCGTCGGACCGACCGGCGCTGGAAAGTCCACCCTCGTCAACCTGCTTGTCCGCTTCTACGAGTTCAACAGCGGATCGATCACGATCGATGGGATTCCACTCCGTGAGATGTCCCGGAAATTTCTCCGCCAAAATATTGCGGTCGTCACCCAGGAAAGCTTTCTTTTTAACGGCACGACCGCCGAAAACCTTCGCGTCGGCAAACCCGATGCGACCGAGGAGGAAATGTGGGAGTCGCTCGCCGCAGCCAATGCAACCGACTTCGTACGACGGCTGCCTGAGGGCCTTCACTCCCCGGTCGGCGAACGCGGGATCAAGCTCAGCGTCGGTGAAAAGCAACGCATTTCCATCGCCCGCGCTCTGCTGAAGAATCCGCCCATCCTCATCCTCGACGAGGCGACAGCCAGCGTGGACACCGCTACCGAACAGCTTATCCAGCAGGCCCTTGACCGGCTCATGGAACATCGCACCAGCTTTGTCATCGCCCACCGGCTCTCCACCGTCCGCCACGCCAGCAAAATTTGTGTCCTGGAGCGCGGCCGCATCGTCGAGCGCGGCCGTCACGCCGAGCTCGTCGAGCGCGGCGGGCTCTATGCAAAGCTCTGCCGCAGCAGCTTTATCCTAAATCCAGCAGAAAGTTTTACCGCAGATTAAAAGGATTTCCGCAGAGGGAAGAGGACAAGAAAAGTTCGTCTCGGCGAGCCGGAGAAACCCGCATCGCGATCCCCCACTTACCCAGTCAACTTCGCCGCTCGGGTTTATTCGTGCTTTCCAAACGGCCACCAAGCCCGCTTCGGTTTAGGCGTTGGCGTCGGCTTTGGAGCCGGCGCGGCTGCAGCGGTCTTCGGGGTGTCCTTGGAGGCCGCGGGCTTTGCATTTTTCTTTTCCTCGCCATCGGACTTGCGCACGGGAGCCTGGCCAAAAACGCGGACAGGCGTTCCTATTTTGACCGCATTGTAGAAGGCCTCCGCTTTTGCTGCGGGCATTCGTACGCAGCCATGTGAGGCAGGATAGCCCGGCAGCGAGCCGGCATGGGTGCCGGCAGCACCTTCGAAACGGATAAAAAACTTCATTGGAGCCCCCTCGAACCGAGCGCCAGCAGGCGCAGGCATGTTCGATTGGGCGTTTCGTTGGACAACCTTGCCGTTCGAGCTTTTCACAAACTTCCCATAGAGCGTCGATTTGTGATTCAGGTCTTTTTCCAAGACAGAAAACTCGCCGATGGGGGTGAGGTGTCCCGCACGTCCGCTGCTCACCGGGGCCTCCAGCTCGACCACCCCGCCACGGAGGAGGTAAGCACGCTGCTTTGCAAGGTCGATTGTCACCGCGACAGGTGCCGGTGCAGGAGTCGGCAATGGAGCTGGCTCCATGGCAGCAGGAGGGTTCCCAGCCGGAAGGCTGGTCTGAGGCAAGGTGCCCCCCTCGGCAGGAATGGCTGCCGGCTGAACGGGAGTCCCAGAAGGAAGGGTATCTCCTGGAGTTCGTGCTGGAGCTTTCGGGGCGGACGGATCGACTCGTGTTGGGCTAGGAGAGGCCGACCCAGTCATCACTGAGGGTTCGGGCTGCGGCACAGAAATGATCGTAGCATCGGATTTCCGTGGAACGGCTGAAGGATTCGCTTGTTGGCCGCTGGCTAAGTTGCCCATCAAAATCACCAGGCCTGCCAAACATAACGACTTGGCTGCGGAGGCATACCCGCAGAGTGCAACACATCCCGAAAACAGTTTAATAATACCAAACATCCATTTCCCACATAAGCCTCGGCACGGCATTGTCAAGAAATCAAGCCGTCCCCACGATTTGAGCGCGATTCATGAAGGAGGGAATCCGCCGATTGCATCTGCCGATCACGCATGATGTTTTCGATGTTTGCTTTTTCGGTGTTTGCCATGCCTTTGTGTGACCTTCTTTTTCTGGGGCTTCTCTGAAAGGGACGAGACCTTGAGGTTCTGGAGGTGAGATGTGCCGGATCCGATGGCGAGCTTCCGATTCGGCTTCTGCATGATGTCGATCCTCCGCAGCACCTCAACCCTTACAGGAATGACGCCGGAATTGAGCATCGAAATCTTTTCCGCAGCGGCGGTACTGAGATCGATAATCCGGCCGCGTACATAAGGGCCGCGATCATTGATTCGAACGAGCACCGATTTGTAGTTGTTCAGGTTGACCACCCGGACAACGGAATGAAGAGGAAGGGTTTTGTGGGCGGCCGTCAGGGCCTTGGGATTGAATCGCTCGCCGCTGGCGGTCGGCTGGGGCTTCCCGTAGAATGAGGCTTTTCCCTGGAGAAAACTAACCGGGTGCGGGTCGTAGATCGCAGGCAGCTCGAGCGAATCGCCATTCGCGGCAGAGGGCGACGGATCGGTGACCAGCCGGCGCGGCGTAGCGCAGCCGGAGAGACAGATGGCGATGGCCCACACGAGACAGGCCAGGATGGGTTGGAGGGTTTTCAACGGCAGAGTCGTTGCATTGTCGGCTTTTCGGCAAACAAATGGAAGAAAAACCATACGCGGTTGCAGAGCCAGGACGATTTGCGCATACTCGCCAAATGGCCGCTACAGAATCTCCCCGAACCCAAATCGGAACGCCGATGCCTGGATTTTCCCTCCTGGATGTCGTCACAGGGCGCAACTTCCAGCCAGCCGACTTCCAGAAGGGCAAGGGAACTCTGGTGATCTTTCTTTGCCGTCACTGCCCGTACGTCGTTCACGTGCGCAACGAGATCGTTCGGATCGCTGCGGAATTTGCCCCGGACGGGCTTGGTACGCTCGCGATCTCTTCGAACGATGCGGTAAAATATCCTGACGATGCGCCAGACAAGCTTCGTGAAATGGCCATGGAATTAAAGTGGCCGTTCCCCCTTTTGTTCGATGAAAATCAAAAGGCCGCCAGGTCATTCGGTGCGGTTTGTACTCCCGACATCTTCCTCTATGACGGCGAGGACAAGCTCTTCTATCGCGGACGGCTTGATGCGAGCACTCCGGGCAATGGCCAGCCAGTGACCGGCGCCGACCTGCGCGCCGCAATCTCCGCCTTGTTATCGGGATCCCCAGCCCCCGATTCTCAGCTCCCGAGCATCGGCTGCAGCATCAAGTGGAAGTAGCCCTTAAAGGACCTGTCGGATTTGGATGGAGTCGAAGCGCTCGCTTCCAGCCATGACGTCGCTGAGAATGATGAGCTGATCGCCTTTTTGGACGAGCCCGCGTCGCTCGAGCTCGAGCTCGGCATCGGCGATCGTATGCTCCGGGTCGATCCCAAACGACATCTGGATTGGATGGGTGTTCCAGTTCAGGGCGAGCCGGCGGACGACTTCCGCTGAAGGGGAAAAGGCAAAGATCGGGGCATTATCTCTACTCTGTTATCTGGTTGTCTTCTCGTCGGGCCAGAATTCCGGGCGGGAGGATCGAGCGCGGACTCTTCGGCGAACCTGGTCTTTTTGACGCTTGGCAATCCGTTGCTCCAACATGCGACAGAG
>Ga0194063_10001004_pt1 | contig 19170 bp, 15 predicted proteins | sample SepL3720m_MetaG_FD_155459 | JGI IMG/M metagenome (GOLD analysis project Ga0194063, IMG submission 155459) | Anoxic zone freshwater microbial communities from boreal shield lake in IISD Experimental Lakes Area, Ontario, Canada - Sep2016-L373-20m | ecosystem: Environmental > Aquatic > Freshwater... | reverse complement strand
ATCCGAGGGATGCGTTCGCGCTGGGCAGGCCATGGACGATGGCTCCGCACGTGATGTGCTCGCTCGGTTACGGGCGGTTCGGTAAAATAGTTTTAAGCTTTGGGAAAATACCTCACTCCGGGCAGGCCGTTGAAATGGGCGTCTTGCGTCCAGAGTTCGGCCCCGTATTCGCAGGCCGTGGCGTAAATGATCGCATCGGCAAGGGCAAGCTGATAAGCTCGCCCGAGAGAGGAAGCTCTGAGTGCCACACCAGCATCGAGGTCTGCGACCCGGGTCTCCCTCATCGCGCACTTCGCTTTCATCCCAATGCATCCCCTTTAACAATCCACGAATTTCTTCCAGGGTTGCCTCCTTGACGAGGTGGATCCCTCGATCATCCTGCTGCACTTGGAGGCGGGTTCCTGGCTTAATCTTCAAGCGCTCGCGAGCTTCCCGGGGAATCACAATCTGATATTTCGAGGACACGGTGATCGTGGTCATGGTCCGACGGTAAGTCAGGAAATGATCGATGGCAAATCGCCTTACGTAAATTGAACTGACTTACCTCCTCCCTCTAAGGTAGCTGCTTTTGGCCGGGGGAGATTTCCCAGAGAATCGGGATGCTGGTGAACTCCTCGAGGAGCGCACGATTTGTGCGGCAGGCGTCGTCTGGCACCGGTTCGATCGTGTTCAGGATAATCCCGTGGCATTCCAAGCCGTGGGCGCGGATGCTTTCGAGAGTGAGCAGGGTGTGGTTGACGCAGCCGAGGCGGTTGGCGGTGACGACAATGATGGGAAGAGCGAGGGCGGCGCAGAGGTCGGCGACGGTGGCTCCGGACGCGATGGGCGCCAGCCAGCCACCTGCTCCTTCGACCAGAACGGATTTGCGCCCGGAGGAGACGCTATGAAACCAAGCAACAAGTGCAGGGATCGATACCTCCCGGTTTTCGCAACGTGCCGCCACGAGAGGAGAGACTGGCATTTGAAACCAGAGGGGATTGACTTCGTCGATGGTCAGTTCGTTTTCTCCCGCTGCCCGCAAAATCTCCGCATCTGCGCGGTCGCCCGAGCAAAGCGGTTTGAGGGCGATCGTATCATGGCCGCCCATCCGGAGGAAGCGGGCCAGCAAGGATGTGACGAAAGTTTTTCCAACGCCGGTATCCGTGCCCGTGAGGAAGGCCCTCATTTTTTCTGGGCCGTCGATTCGAGGAAAACCCCTTCCAGTGACCGTTGGGGGTGGCGGGTGGAAACAAAGTGTGCGCCGGATTCTTTTACGAGAGCTTCAATTTTTTCAGAAAGCCCCTCGGGCGCATTCTCAACGATGAACTCGGTCTGGCGCTCGATGCTGACGAGCTCCTCAAGGCTTCCTTCGCGAACCATTTCGCCGCGGGCCATAATGCCGATACGGTCGCAGACTTCTTGCACCTGAGTGAGGAGGTGAGAGGTGAGCAGAACCGTCTTGCCTCTTTTTTTCAGGTCAAGAATAAGGTCGCGGATCTGTCGAGAGCCCTCCGGATCCACCCCTGCGGTTGGCTCGTCGAGAACAATAAGCTTCGGATCTTGAACGAGCGCTTGAGCGAGGCCGATCCGCTGGAGCATGCCTTTGGAAAACCCGCCTACGCGCCGGTGTTGCGCATCGCCGAGGCCGACGAGCGCAATCAGCTCACCAATCCGGTCCTCGAGGTGGCGACCGCCCATGCCGCAGATTTTTCCGTAGAAGCGCAGGGTTTCTCCGGCGGTAAGGAACTTGTAGAAATAGGGGTTCTCGGGCAGGAATCCCACGTCAGCACGGCTCCGGTAGTCCCGGCTGTTAAGCCCGAAGATTTCGGCATGGCCTTGAGTTGGAGTGACGAGGCCGAGGAGAACTTTCAACGTCGTGCTCTTACCGGACCCGTTTGGCCCGAGCAGGCCGTAAACTTCGCCCTCGCCAACAGTGAGGCTCAAGTTTTTCACCGCAACCACCCGCTGGCGGCGCAGGGGTACGGGATAAACCTTCGTCAGGTTTTCAATATGGACGGCAGGTGTGTTCATTCGATAATCTGAAATCCGCGAAGATTCGGAATATATGCGATAATCTCCGGCGACTCCAGCGAGATGTGGCCGGCAAGGTCACTCTGGCGGATGGCTTCAAGAAATCCCGCCACCTCGTCGGAGCCTCCTTGAGCTACCAGCTCGACGCGTCCGTCAGGCAGGTTTTTCACGGTGCCAGCAACATCAAATCCCCTTGCATGGTTTTTGACCGTCCATCGGAATCCGACTCCTTGGACCCGCCCTTCGTAGAGAGTTTTGATCGTTTTCATGGCTTTGGCTGGGAATCAGCGGGTCTGGCCTTCTCCGCGAATGAGGTATTTGTAGGAGGTCAGCTCTTCGAGCGCCATCGGCCCCCGGGCGTGAAGCTTGTCGGTGCTGATGCCGATCTCCGCGCCAAACCCAAATTCGCCGCCGTCGGTGAAGCGGGTCGAAGCATTCCAATAAACGGTGGCAGAATCCACTTCGGCGAGGAAGCGTTCCGCCGCCTCCGGATCAGCCGTGATGATCGCATCGCTATGGTGCGATCCAAACTGCTCGATGTGTTCAATCGCTTGTTCGAGGCTGTCCACGATCCGGACTGATGCGATGAGATCAAGGTATTCGGTTTTCCATGACGTCTCGTCGGCGGCCTTGAGCGGATTGTAGGAAAGCGCTGCGAGGAGGGAAAACGCGGTGGGGTCCGCTCGGAACTCGACGTGCTGGTCGCGAAATGCCGGTGCTGCGAGGTCGAAGAATGCAGGGGCCACGTCACGGTGGACGAGAAGGGTTTCCATGGCATTGCAGACGCCGGGCCTCTGGCACTTGGCATTGATGGCGATGTCGCGGGCCATCTCGAGCGAGGCCTCTTTATCCACGTAAATGTGGCAGATGCCATCGTAGTGTTTGATCACCGGCATGCGGGCCTGGCTGACGACAGCCTCGATCAGCGCATGGCCGCCGCGAGGGATGATCAGGTCCATGAACTGATCCATGCGCGCCATGATTTTTACGGCCTCGCGGTCGGTCGTCGGAATAAGCTGGACCGCCCCATCGGGAAGCCCGGCGCGCGCCCCTCCGGATTGCAGGGCTTCGGCAATCGCCAGGTTTGAGGCAAGCGCCTCCGAGCCTCCGCGCAGGATCACCGCGTTGCCGGTCTTCAGGCAGAGCACAGCGGCATCGCTGGTGACATTCGGCCGTGATTCATAAATAATTCCGATCACGCCGATCGGCGTCCGCACTTTTGAAATGCTGATGCCGTTCGGGCGCGTCCATGCGCGCAGAACCTCGCCGACCGGATCGTTTAAGCCGACAACTTGGCGGACGCCATCTGCCATTTCAGCAATTCGCTTTTCGGTGAGGCGGAGGCGGTCGATGGCCGCCTTGCCAAGGCCGCTCTCTTCCGCCCGCGAAAGATCCTTGGCATTGGCTTCGAGCAGCGCCGGGGTACGCACGACCATCTCGTCGGCCATCGCGCGCAGGATGTCGTTCTTCTTGGCGGCGGAAAGCCCGGCCAAACGGCGTGAAGCCGCTTTGGCCCGGCGACCGATTTCGTGGATCTCTTGTTCGAGTGAGCTCATGGGATAAATTTGAATGATCCTTGATACCTTGTCGGCATGCCAGCAATCACTCTTTATTTACGGCACATATGGACAAAACGGCGCGGATCTGATTATCAAGAGTGATGAACCGCGCGTTCGCCACCTCAGCGCTTCTCGTCCTCGCTCTGCTGCCTGCCACCAAGGCTCGGGACGTGACCGAGGACGAGTTGAAAAAAAGTTCTGACGAACACATGCGCGAGGAGCTCGGGGTCAACCCCATTACCGCCCCTTCGATCCAGGCAATCCTCAAGGACTTGGAGGCCTTTCGGCCGATCCCGCTCGATGTGATCGAAAAGGCAGACAGGGATGCGAGCTTCAATAACCGGTTCCAGACGGCAATGCATTTCGGCTCGCTGGTGGCCGACGGGTTTATGCTGACCCTCGCCGAGCGACCTCAAGAAATCCAGAATATCGGGCGCTCGCTGATTCGTGAGTCGCGGTCGCTGGGCGTCGGCGGCCGGCTCACCAAGCGGAGCAAAAGCCTCTTCGAACACAGCGACAAGGGGGATTGGATCGGCATGAGGGAGGAGCTCATGCGCACCCAAACAGATGTTGAAACCTCGATGCTCGAGCTCCGCGACGAGGAAATGGCCCACATGATCAGCCTCGGAGGATGGCTTCGCGGCTTCCAGCTGGGCGCGGTGAGCACGGCATCAAAATATACTCCTGGCAAGGCAAAGATCCTCGGCAATGTCGAGATCATGGACTACTTTCTCGACCGCTTGGATACGCTGCATCCGCGCCTCAAAAAGACAGAAATGGTGACCGCGTTGACCGGCCGGTTGAAGCAGATTCGCATGGTTGCCATGGAGTCGGAAGGAAAGGTCCCTTCGCCTGACCAGATTTTAAAAATGCGTGATCTCGCGAACGAGGCCGAAGAGGCCGCCACCGCCCGCGTCGATGATGATGGCCGGTTTCTGAAAAAATAAATCGAGGGTTGTTTTCTTTTGCCGCGAGAAAACTCGTTATTGTCGCAGGTGATCCGTTTGGTTACAATGCGGCCCACCCCGCCGCATGGCGAGAAGCCTGTAGGAGGACACCATGGCAGCTCAACATTTTCCGCCTGATCGAACCGTAAGCCGAATTGCGGTGTCGGTTTTTGGCTTCATTGCTCTGATGTTGGTGCTTGTTGGCTACTGGTACTATCGCGTGGAGATGGCGGAACTGCTTTTGCAAAAATACCAGGAGCTGGCCGCTATCGGCGAGCTCAAGTCCTCACAGATTCAGCTCTGGCGGAAAGAGCGCTTGGGCGAGGGAAGGAAAGCGGCAAAAGATTTGCTGACGGTCAGCACGGTCGCAAAATTTCTAGCCGCTCCCGGCGACAAAAACCTCGTGAAGGAGCTGGGTGAACGCCTGAGAGAGGAAGTGACTCCTGAGGACTACGCCAACATCCTTCTCTTCGATCTGAAAGGCAGCCTCCTGTTCGCAACCGAAGATGCCAGCGGGCCAGTGGGTTCCGCTACTCAGCAAGCGATACGCGCCGCTCTCGAGACGAAAAAGGCTGCGTTCTCAAATTTCTTTCGATGCGCCGATGGCTTTGTTTACATTGACGTTGCGGCGGCTGTATGGGACGGCTCTGGCCGGGCGCTGGCTGTGCTGGTTTTGCGCATCAATGCGAGCACCTACCTGCATCCGTTGGTTCAGACCTGGCCAACACAAAACCAAAGCGGAGAGACACTCTTGGTCGAGCGAGAGGGCACGGATGTGGTTTTCCTCAATGAGCTGCGCCATCAAGCCAAGACGGCCCTCACTTTGCGCATGCCGCTTACGGAAACCAACCTTCCCGCCGTGCAGGCCGTTCTTGGAAAGCAGGGGGTTTTCATGGGGAAAGATTATCGCGGCGTAAATGTCGTCAGCGATCTGCGCCCTATTCCAGAGTCATCCTGGTTCATGGTGGCCAAGGTGGATGCGGAGGAGATCCTTTCCGAAGCGCGCTACCGGACGTTCGCCATCTGTCTCATCATCGGGCTGTTCATCCTTCTGGTTGCCGCGGTGATCGCGTATCTCTACAGGCGTCGGCAGGCCGTGATTCTCCAAGATCTCCTTGAGGCGGAAAAAGGGCAGAGGAAGTCTCACGTGCTTCTTGATGCGGTTCTCAACTCGATTCCAACGCGGGTCTACTGGAAGGACCGAAACTCGGTATTTCTTGGCTGCAATGGACCGTTTGCCAGAGACGCCGGGTATGTAAAACCCTCTGATATCATCGGAATGGACGACTTGGCTATGCCGTGGCGGGATCAGGCTGAAAAGGTTCGGGCTGATGACCGTGCCATCATGACGAGCGGGAGACGCCGACTCCTTTATGAGGAGTCTCAGACGACGGCACTAGGGAAGAAGGTCCCATTGCTGACGAGCAAGCTCCCTCTTCGGGATGATAATGGGGACATTATCGGCGTTATCGGTGTCTACTTCGACATTACCGAACGCAAAAAGGCCGAAAAGGAGTTGCGAAACTTCCGCGCCGCAGTCGAGCAAAGCGCAAATACGATCGTGATCACCGACCCCACGGGGAATGTCGAATACGTGAATCCCGCTTTCGAAAAATCCTCAGGCTTTACGGCGGCAGAGGCGGTAGGGAACCATACCCGCCTTCTGAAGTCGGGCTCGCAGTGCTTGGCGTTTTACCAGAACCTCTGGACGACCCTGACCTCCGGAAAAATCTGGCAGGGCGAATTTCACAACAGGCACAAAAACGGGGGGCTTTATTGGGAGGCGGCAACCATCTCGCCGATTCTCGATGAGCAGGGAGCGATCGTCCACTTCATCGCCATTAAGGAAGATATCAGCAGCCGGAAATTGCTCGAAGCCAATCTTCAGGAGGCTTTGGTCCGCGCCGAGTCGGCCGCCCGTGCAAAAAGCGAGTTTCTCGCCATGATGAGCCACGAGCTGCGCACGCCGCTCAATGGCGTGCTAGGCTTCGCTGATCTTCTTTCCGAAACCCAGCTCAACAAGCAGCAGGAGGACTACGCGAGGACGATCACTAGCAGCGGCCAGCACCTCCTGGCAGTGGTAAATGATATCCTCGACTTCTCCAGCATTGAAAACGGACGGTTGAAGCTCGACGCCGCCGCAGTCGTGATTTCAGATCTTGTCGAATCGTCCTGCCTCCCGCTCCGAAGGTATATTGTCGACAAAGGTCTCGAGTACCATTGCGAGATAGACCCTCGCGTTCCCAAGCAGATTGTAGGAGATGCCCACCGGCTCCGACAGGTTCTCATCAACCTTCTTGGCAACGCAGTCAAATTCACCTCGCACGGATCGATTGTGCTTCGCATTTCCCCCATTCCGGCAGGAGGGTCGAAGGCCTTGGATTTTTCGGTTGAGGATACCGGTCCCGGGATCCCCCCCGATGCGCTCAACATCCTGTTTACGCCGTTCTCACAGGTCGACTCGACGCTTCACCGCCGGTTCGATGGCACCGGGCTTGGGCTTGCGATCTCGCAGCGCATTGCCAGGGCGATGGGCGGAGCGATTACCGTTCTCTCCACCTTGGGCAAAGGCAGCACGTTTTCGTTCCGCCTCCCGATCGAAACGGAGCCTCCTGTTTCTATCCAAAGCGGAGGCAGCAGCTTGCCTCTTGGCTCGCCCGATACCGCAACGCCGATGCCTCCGCTCGGCGCTCACGAGGCCGTACCGTTTGCGGGAGGGCTTGTGCTTGTGGTTGAAGACGACCGTACCTCCAGCTTGCTCACTGGAAAAATCCTCGAGGCGATCGGCCATCAGCCCGAATTTGTCTGGAACGGGCTCCAAGCTCTCGAAGCGTTCGCGCCTGGAAAATATATCGCCATTCTCATGGACATGCAGATGCCGGTCATGGATGGGATCGAGGCGACAAAAAAAATTCGCGCGAAAGAATCCGGCTCTCGCATTCCAATTATCGCGCTCACAGCAAACGTCATGCCCGGAGACCTCGAGCGCTGCCTCGCCATAGGCATGGACGAGTTCCTCTCCAAACCCATAAATAAAGCGGATCTTGCTGCCAAGCTCGCCCGCTTCATTTAGAAACCCTGTGGCCGATGTCTCACGGGGAGCGCTCGCCTTGGTTGCCGGCAGATCTCGGCGATGGCGATGGGACTCTCGCCATCCGCCATCGGACGCGGGAGAAGAGGGCTGCGGCAGCGACCGCCAAGCCAACCACGAATCCCAGCCAGATTCCGCAGGCGCCAGCTTCGAACACAAATGCCGCCGCCCACGACACAGGCAACGCCACCAGCCAATAGGAGAGAATCCCGATCCACATCGGGATCTTCGTATCCTTGAACCCGCGCAGCGCACCGGCAGAAACGACTTGGATGCCATCGAAAATCTGAAAAATTCCGCCCATGAAGAGGAGCTGCGCTGTCATCAGGCGGACCGACGGATCACGAATGAACCAGGAGGCGATGGTCTTTCCGCAGAAGATAAAGGCCACAAGCGATATGCTCATGAAGAGAATGCTCAGAACGATTGCGCCGAAAACGATAGGGCGGATCAATGCGAACCTCCCAGCTCCGTGTGCCTGGCCGACCCTCACCGAAACGGCCTGCGAAAGCCCGAGAGGAACCATGAAAGTGGTCGCGACGCAGGTCATCGCAATCTGGTTTGCAGCCAGCGGATCAACCCCGATCCAGCCCATCATAATCGCCCCGAACGCAAACCCGCTCACCTCGCACAGCGTCATCGCTCCGGAGGGCAGCCCGACTGAAAGGATTCCCTTCGCTGCTTGGAAAACCCCAGGTGCCAGCCAGCGCGTTGGCCAGAATTTGCGGAGCGATAGAGAAGAGGCGGGATATCCCATTACGGCTAGCATCACCCCAATTCGTGCAATCAACGTGGCGACGCCGGCCCCTTCCAACCCCATCGCCGGGGCCCCCCAATTTCCAAAAATCAAAATCCAGTTTAGGAAGGCATTCAGCCCCACCCCGCACATCATGATCCAGAATGGTCTCCACGGATGTCCATGCGCCTCGCAGAAGTTCTTGGCCACGGTCGTGAAAAAGACAGGCACTAGCGACCAGGTGCAAATCGTGAGGAAGGCGCGCGAAGCCGCATTGACTTCCGCAGGCTGTCCGAAAATTGCCAGATATGGCAGCAGGGCGGCAAGCGAACCCACCACGAGCAGTGACAGCATGCCGGCCACTGCAAATCCTCCACGCACGCTCGAGGCCGACCCCTCCGCCGAGCCCTCCCCGTGGGCGTGAGAGGCATGCACGCTCACGGCTGACAGCAACCCGAATCCGAACACGAGCGGAACAGAGAGAAGCGTATTCGCGAAGCCGCAGGCCCCCAGAGGAACCACCCCCACTCGGCCGACCATCACCGCGTCTACCCACCCCAGCAGCATCTGCCCGACATTCCCTGCAATGATCGGCAGGGCCAACGCCGCCGTTCGGCGGTTTTCAGAAAGCAGAAATTTCCACGTAGTTTTCATCCGGGGTGCAAAATGGAACCTTCGCATGGTCGAGGCGTTCGGTCGACGAAACAACATGCCCTCTGCTCCCATGCGTAAATGTCTTTTGTATCTGTGAGATCTCCCTCGATTACGCCATGCCGGAGCCGGATGCGGCTCCAAGCCGGGCGGCGAGTGCGGATGAGGCGATCTCCAAAACAGCTACCGTTTTGATGCGCGACGAGGCTCCGGACTTGATGGCCACATGCGAGCGGGGAAGGTCGAGATGGGCTGCGAGGAATTCCACCAGCGCGGCATTTGCTTTCCCGTCCACCGCCCGCGCGCGGAGACGAATTTTGATCGCGTCGCCGTGCATCCCGCAGACCTCGTCCTTCGAAGCTCCCGGCTGAACTTTGATTTTGACGTAGCCAGTCATGACGGTCTTTGGACAAGCGCGAGAAAAGCAGCGGCGGCATCGGTGAATCCCGGTGGCAGGGAAACCTTCGGGAGCTCTTTGGAGATGAATCCCCCGAGGCTCGTGAGAGTGTCGGCCTTCCACCCAAAGGATTCACCCCAGAGCTGGAGATCTGTGAAATTGACGTCGCAGGTGATGTCCCGCCTTCCAAAGGCCCCGTAGATATCAATTCCTGTAAGCCGCTGATGGTGTGCGTAGGCCCGGAGGGTTCCTGCGGGCCGCCTGTGATAAAGCTCTGGCATTGTCGCACCGTAATCGATCGTTAGCATCGCTCCGGATTTCCAATGCCCGGCCCATGAGGCCAGCCATCGCCGATAAGATTCATGGACCTCGATGCGGGCGCCATCCGGGAACGGATGCTCGAATGCGGAGGACTCCGGAAGGTTAGCGCAGTCGATCAAAATCTCATGCAGGCCGCTCTCCTCAAGCCTCAGCGCCAGCTCCTTCCAAGCGTCCCCTTTGCGGACGAACACCCGGCAAGGGAACGCGTCTGGTAGCTCGTTGGAAAAAATCCCCGCGCAGCCGTCTGCGGCGCGAAGAGCGGCGGCCATGTCATCGTGCCAGACAACCCGCCGTCGGCCGAGCAGCCTTTGCTGGAGAGCACGAAGCGGGGCTGAAACTTCGACAATGTGATAAGTTGTCCGCAGCCGTCTGGCCCATCCCAGCGAGCGGAGCACGTCATCGGCCATGCGGCCGTTGCCTGCCCCAACCTCGATAATGTGGCGGGGTTTGACAATCGAGAGCCAGGCAGCAACTGCACGGGCTGGCGCCCGGTCGAGGGTCGGCCAGGTGGAGAAATCTCCGCGACTTCCGACCTCGCGGATCCTCAACGCGTAGTAACCAAAAGCTGGATGGTAGAGCGCGTCGTGCATGAACCTCTCAAAAGGAATACAGCCCCCCCACTCCTCCTGGAGTGCGTCCAGGGTCGAGGCAAGCGAAGGGCCGGTTTTGCCAGATTGCGGCGCGCGCGGCGGCTCAACCATCAAGTCTTTCCCTGCAAGCCGACCTGCCGGTCAGCGTTCTCCCTCGTGTTTTGGCCATCGGGGATGGTCGGAAAAAATGATGCATTCCCCATCGATTGGAAGGGAAATAAAGAACGGAAGCGGGAAGCCGGCAACATTTGGCGGCCTGGCAATCAGGGGGGCCCAGCCTTTGTAGGCGCCCTTGTAGATGCTGGAAAACAGGGCGGAATTTCCAGAAACCGGCGTCAGATAGAGTCCCGTCACAGGACCTCCGAGCCTGCCAAAGTCGCTTGTCTGGCAGAAATCCTTCAATGTTTCTGGAAGAAGCAGAGACCTGCGGTTGGCATACCAAGCAACAGCCCATGGCATGTCCGAGGCGATGATTTCCTTCTCTTCAAACCATTCCCCAAGAATTCCGATGAACGGTGGAAAATAGGGAGGCCACTGGACCATCATTTGCCTTCCGGATACCAGTGTGGAGAGCATCGGGAGGGCACAGAGAAATAAAATCGCTCCCAGAAAAATCGACCGCAGAATCTTGCCTTCAAATTCCAGCCGCGCCCAGAGAACGAGCAAAAATGCGAGCCCATAAAAAATGAATAACGGCAGAAAAAGAACGTGAAGCTGGTTGGAGGAAATCGCTCCTCTCACACCGAAAGCCGCCATTCCGAAAACCGCCCCCAGCCACATCAGCAAGACCGCCCACCGGAATACGGATGTGATCTCCGAACGAAACGGATGCATCAGCGAGAGAAAGAAAACAGCGGCAGCCAGGTTCAGGCCCAGGAAGGAAAAAATCTCCTTCGCCTGATTTTCAATCCCGCTTTTGATGATCGACGGCCTAAACATCAATGAGAGCTTGGGAGGCTCTGTAAACGAACGGAGGTAGCCGGATTCTGGTGATTCTTGCGCGATAGCTGCAGAATCATAGATAGCTAAACCTAAGGCGCTTCCGCATACGTGGTAGTTTCTGGCCAGCCAAGGAGTGACCACAATCAGAAGGGCGGCCAACGCGACGAGAGGCAAGGGGCCAGACCTTCGAAAATAAACAAACACAAACAAAAGCCAGCCCAAAAACATCCAGACGACCAGACCGTGCGCAAGCACCAGCAATCCGAAGAGCAGTCCAGCTCCAAATAGGGAAGCCATAACGACGCGTGACTTTTCCGCATTTTTCATCGCGAGGAGCGTCAGCCAAATCATCCCCGAGAAGAGAAGGAGCATCATCATCTGCGGTAGCCCGGATAGAGAGAATTGCCACATCATGTCACACATCAAAATGGCCGCACAGGCCAGAAGCGAAAGCTGGCTGTCAAATAAGATCTTCCCGATAAGATACCAGACAGCAACGGACAGCAAAAAACAGAGAATCGAAACGCCAGCGATAACTCGTTCGGGCGCGTACACGAAATCGGAGGAAAGGATCGGCCATTTCGATTTCACGAAGGTCAGCGGCAATGCGTTGACAAGGGAGTTCAATGGGGATTGATAGAAATCCGGAAAGTTGTCTTTGGGTATCGGCTTCTTCGCGTCCTCAAGTTGCCAGACGGCAAGCGGGCGGAGAAACTGTGTTGAAAACCCTTTTCCCGAGGCAAGGTTTCGTGCAATTTGCGCCTGATCCATCGCGGTGACCGTCGAGAACCCACGGAACTGGACGAACAGATAGAGGAGGGGAAGGCTGATGATCAACGCAACAAACATCGCTCCCCGTATGTAGTTGGCGCTTATTCCCTGATCGATCGAGTGGATCGCCTGCTGGGCGTTGATTGCGGACATGCTAAGATTCTTTTCTGCTGCGTTTTTGGAGGTTCAGTTCTTTGATTCGTCTCTGCAACGTGCGGCGGCTGATGCCCAGTTTGATGGCCGCTTCAGACCGGTTGCCGCTGGTGTCATCTAGTGCCCGCAGGATAAGAACGGTTTCTGTCTCGTGCAAATTTAATCTTTCCGGCTGCGAGGTAGGCGACGGGCCGATGGCTCCCCCGCGCACCGATGCAGGAAGATCGCGCGCGCCAATTTTGTCGGCAGTAGACATGACGACCCCGTGCTCGATTGCTGTACGGAGCTCGCGCACGTTGCCAGGCCAATCAAAATCGATAATGCAAGTCATCGCTTCGGAGGTCAGGTCGCGGAAGGGCTTGCCGTTTTCAGCGGCCGATTCCCGGAGAAATGCCGCAGCCAGCAAAGGAATGTCGACCTTCCGATCACGCAGGGGGGGCATCGTCAGCGGCACCACATGCAGCCGGAAAAATAAGTCGTCCCGGAATTTGCCTTCTGCAACCAGCTTCGACAGATCTTTATTTGTCGCGGCGATCAACCGGACGTCGGCCTGAAGCGTCTGGCTTCCTCCCACCCGCTCGAACGTCCGCTCGCCGAGCACGCGCAGGATTTTGACTTGAGTGGCGCCGTCGATTTCGCCGATTTCGTCAAGGAAGAGCGTGCCGCCTTTAGCCTGCTCAAACCGGCCGATCCTCCGTTCGAACGCTCCGGTAAAGGCGCCTTTTTCGTGTCCAAATAGCTCGCTTGCAAGCAGCTCGGGAGCGAGCGCCGCACAGTGCACCGCCACAAAATTTTCATTTGAACGCGGGCTGAGATAGTGGATGGCATGGGCGGCAAGCTCCTTGCCTGTTCCGCTTTCGCCCTGAATCAAGACGGTCGCCTTTGAGGGGGCAACTTGCTTGATCGTATCAAAAACTTCGACCATTACGGAAGAGCGCCCAATCATCCCGTCGATCGTGAATTGCTTTTCCACTTTGGCCCGCAGCTCCTTGACTTCATCTCGGGTCTCGCGATCACGGAGCGCCCGCTTCACCAGGATTTCGAGCCGGTCGATGTTCACGGGCTTCGTGACGAAGTCATACGCGCCGCGCTTCATGGCTTCGACCGCCGTATCCACCGACCCATAGGCCGTCATCATGATGCAGATCGGAGGGTTCGGCCGCTTGAGAACTTGTTCAATCAGAGACATCCCGTCGTCCGCTCCGAGCCGGAGATCCGTGAGCAGCACATCGGCCCGGTCGGCCTCCAATGTTTTCATGGCCCCATCGATATCTGCAGCAACATACACGTCAAACTCGTCTTCCAACGCATTCCGCAACCCGTCGCGGGTGTGCTTCTCGTCGTCAACAATCAGGATAGTAGGAGACATTCTGTCACACTAGCCGAAAACGCTCGTGGAAACAGCACATAACTTGCGAGCCGCAGATGCTCCCCGGAAAATATCGCTCTTACAGATTATTGATGCGGCCGCATCAATAATCTGTAGGTTCGCCCGCCTCCGACCAGGGCAAAAATATTTTTTGCACCACAAGGCCAACTGTCTGCTACAGTGTTCGGCTTTTCAGAATGCTCACAGTTTCACGAGTCACAAAATCCTTTGGCGGGCGGGTCCTTTTTGAGGACGCCTCGCTGCAGATCAATACTGGCGATCGCATCGGTCTCATCGGGCCGAACGGCGCCGGCAAGTCCACGCTTTTTTCCCTCCTCCTCCGGCACGATGATCCGGACGAGGGGGAGGTCAGCCTGCAGCGCGGGGTGCGTTGCGGCTTTTTACCACAGGAGACGGCGGCGGCAACCGATGAGACCGTAATGGAGCTTGCCGCCGGTCCCGAAGCCGACGGCCGGGCGGAAGCTGCAGCAAAACGGGTGCTCGCCGGGCTGGCATTCCGAGAAGAGGATTACCACCGCTCGGCGAAGGAGCTAAGCGGAGGGTGGATCATGCGCGCGCACCTGGCACGGCTTCTCGTGGCTGAGCCCGATCTCCTCCTGCTCGACGAGCCGACAAACCATCTCGACCTCGAAACCCTCGGATGGTTTCAAAATTATCTGCTCGGCTACCCTGGCGCGATTTTGGCGATTTCGCACGATCGGGAGTTTCTCAACACTCTATGCCTTGGGATCGTGGAAATCCGCCATCGCAAGCTCATCCGCTACAACGGGAATTTCGATTCCTGCCTGGTACAAAAGAAGGCACGCGAGGAACAGCACCTCGCCGCCTACCGGAACCAGCAGAAGGAGATCGAACACCTTCAGGATTTCATCAACCGCTTCCGTGCAAAAGCCAGCAAGGCTGCCCAAGCGCAGGACCGCGTTAAGCAACTCGCGCGCATGGAGCGGCTGGAGGCTCCGGAGTCGGACGAACCGACTGTCCACTTCCGCTTTCCACAGCCGCCTCGCAGCGGCCAACGGGTCATCGCTCTTGCCGGCGTTCGGCAGGCCTACGGCGAGCACGTCATTTACGAAAATCTGAACCTTGAGGTCGAACGCGGTCAGCGCACGGTGCTCGTGGGACCAAATGGCGCAGGCAAATCGACCCTCCTCAAAATTCTTGCCGGGCAGCTTTCGCTGGAGGCCGGAACCTGTACGCCCGGCCACAATGCCAGCATCGGGTATTTTGCGCAGCACCGTACGGATGCGCTTGACTTGAGCCGTACTGTTTTAGAAGAAGTCCAAGCAATCCCGCGTCCGGTTGGCGAACAGGCCGCCCGTAATGTGCTTGGCGCGTTCCTGTTCCGTGGAGATGATGTCTTCAAACGCGTGAGCGTGCTCAGCGGTGGAGAAAAGAGCCGGCTTGCCTTGGTCAAGCTCCTGCTCGATCCGCCAAACCTTCTCCTGCTCGACGAGCCGACGACCCATCTCGATATGCCGAGCATCGACGCGCTGATGCGCGCGCTCGCGCCTTACGAGGGAACAATTCTCTTTGTCAGCCACGACGTCCACTTCATCCGCACGCTGGCCACGACGGTGATCCATGTGCAGGGCGGCAGATTGACCCCCTATGCCGGCGACTATGCATACTACTTGGACAAATCGAGAGCCACAGGGGCTAGGGCCGGCACGGTCGCTTCGCTGGGAAACCACCAGCCGGCATCCGCTCCCGCTCCAGACCGGCAGCAATCCGGCCCGGGCATGAAGGAAGTGCGGGCCCAGCGCAAAGCTGAGTCCCAAGCCCGACAAGTCCTCGCCCGCGAACGGCGTGTGCGCGAGCAGAAGGTCGCAGCCCTCGAAGCTGAGATCCAAGCTCTCGAGGCTCGCCAACGCGAGCTCACCGCCCACCTCGAAGACCAGGCCACGTACGATAACCCCGCCCTTGCAATGGAAATCAACCGCAAGCTCGCTGGCGTTGCCGATTCCCTCGAAACCGCCACCGCTCAGTGGGAAGCCGCCGCCGAAGCCGTCGGCGTGGAGTGATCCAACAAAAAAGATTCTCATTTTTGCCCTTGCATTGGACCGTTGATTCCCTAGGCTTTCCGTCCCGCTCAATGTCGGGACAAGAAACCTAAACATTAATCGCTCTTTAAATTATGGCAGCACCTGCAGGACAAAAAATTCGAATTCGGCTCAAAGGATTCGACTACCGCATTCTCGATGCCTCCGCATCCGAGATCGTTGAAACCGCGAAGCGCACCGGCTCGAAAGTGACCGGCCCGATCTTCCTCCCAACGCGCATCGAAAAATTTACTGTCAACCGTTCTCCGCACGTCGACAAAAAGTCGATGGAGCAATTTGAAATCCGAACCCACAAGCGCCTCCTCGACATCGTCGAGCCAACCGCAAAAACTGTTGACGAACTCCGGAAGCTGAACCTCCCAGCCGGCGTCGATATCACCATCAAAATCTGACAGCTATGAGCATTGGACTTCTAGGAAAAAAATTAGGAATGACCCGCGTCTATGACGAAAAGGGTCGCGTCACCGCAGCCACCGTCATCGCTGCTGGCGGCAATCGCATTCTTCAAACCAAGACCGCTGACAAAGACGGCTACACTTCGGTGCAAGTCGGCTTTGACGATCAAAAGCCTCAGCGCGTCTCGAAGGCCCAGACCGGACACTTCGCAAAAACGTCTTCCACCCCGAAGCGTTTCATTCGTGAGTTCCGCTTGGCAGAGGGAGAAGCTTTGCCAGAATCGGGCGACATCAGCATCTCCACATTTGAAGTCGGCCAGTTTGTGGATGTCATCGGCCAGTCGAAGGGCAAGGGGTTCCAGGGTGTTATGAAAAAGCATAACTTCCAGGGACAGAATATGACCCACGGCTCGACGACCCATCGCCGTAACGGCTCGATCGGTAACCGTTCGACTCCCGGTCGCGTATGGAAAAACATGGGCATGCCTGGCCACATGGGCGACGAGCGCGTCACCCTTCAGAATCTCCGCGTCCTCCAAGTGCGCGATGAGGACGGAGTTATCGTTGTCAGCGGCGCGATCGCCGGCTGCAGAGGTTCCTACGTCATCGTGCGCCCTTCAAAGAAAAAGAAGGTCGCCAAGAAAGCCTAGCATCCTTGCTGGCACTTTTCTGAAAGGAAATTTTATGCCGCGACGGCCACCGTCGCGGCATTTCCTTTTTTGGGAGGGGAGCAGGAAAACGCGAACGGCGAAGTCGTTTCCGGGTGACGATCCAAACCATTTTCTGGTGCGGGCATTCAGTCCTGAGCGCTGTTGGCCGGACGTCCAGGGGCGCTGCCCCTGGCTGGTATGGCGTCGCGCCTTTGGTGCTTGAGAAGTTGCGCCAAAGGCAGCGTGTAGATTTTTACGACAGGGATGAGGCAATTCCCGGGGGAACCGAGCGATAAACTCAGTACGGCGCTAGAAACTCAAACGAGCGGTCGGCCATGCCGGGTAGGGTTTCATGGCCGAAATCGGGATAGATCACGCATTCTTTTGGCGACGTGATGGCGTTGAAGACGGCAAACTGAGTGGACGGCGGGCAGATGTTGTCGAGCAGGGTAAGCCCCATGAGAACGCTGGCGGTGATCCTTGGAGCCAGATGATGGATGTCGATGTAGCCCAGCTTGTTGAAAATCTCGTCCACGCGCTCGTGAGTTGGGTCAAAAAGGCGCATGTAGGAGCGGAGCTCGGCGTAGGCATCCTTGTCGAGGTCCATCTCCCAAACCCGCTTGTAATCGGATAGAAAAGGAAAAATTGAAACGCAGCGCCTGATGCGAGGCTCGAGGGCCGCACAAGCGATGGCCAAGGCGCCACCCTGCGAGCCGCCCAAGCAGGAAAGGTTGTTCTCATCGACCTCGTCAAAGCTGGCGAGCACGCGCGCGAGCTGGACGGTATCGAGAAAGATCTGGCGGAAGAGGAGCTTGTCGGGAGGCTCGTCAAGCCCACGGATAATGTGCCCGTTGAGGGTGTTTCCCCGAACTCCTCCCACGTCTTCGCTACGTCCGCCCTGGCCTCGGCAATCCATTGCTGCCACGGCGAAGCCCTGCCCGACAAATGTGAGCTTATCCTGCCAATCCCCGCTGTGTCCGGAATACCCATGAAAGAGAAGCAGGGCAGGCGATGGGTTTGACAGCTTTTTGGAGCGCACATATTTGGCGTAGATCCGTGCGCCGCCGACTCCGGTAAAAAAGAGATCAAATGTTTCTGCATCCACCGGGCGGATCACGTGAGAGGGGATCAGCTCCGGGCGGGGATCGGTTGCATCTAACTCGCTTAGCGCGCGGGCCCAGAAGTCATCAAAGTCGACTGGTTTAGGATTAATTCCGCGGTACTCGCGGAGCTCGGCGAGGGGCTTATCTAGCGAGGGCATGATGAAGAATTACCGTAGCATCCGCAAAACCAGTTCCGGATAGACTCCGAGGATCAAAATCAATGCGGAGAGAATGACGATTGCCACACGGGACGGCAGGGAGACAACGATTTCCGGTGCATCCGCAGGAGGCGCCTGCCAATACATCGCGCGGATGACCTTGAGATAGTAGTAAAACCCGCAGGCCACGGTGATAACGCCGATGCCAACAAGCAGGTACTGGTGCTGGCTCATGGCCGCGTAGAAGATCAGAAGCTTTCCGGCGAAGCCCACTGTGAAGGGAACTCCAGCGAGCGAAAGCATCGCGAGGAGCAGGGCAAATGCAAGCCTCGGCGAGCGGCGGCCGAGCCCGTTGAAATGCGAAATCTCTTCTCCTCCAGAGGCCTTGGCCACCGGGACGAGCACAAGAAATGCAAGGAACGTCATGACGAGGTAACCGAAGAGGTAAAATATGACCGAGCTGCGAGTGAAGCTTGGCCCGATGTGGGTGAGGCAGGCGATGCCAATGAGCAAGTATCCAGCATGGGCGATGCTCGAATAACCGAGCAGGCGTTTGAAATTCGTTTGCGGGATCGCGGCAAGATTGCCGTAGAGCAAGGTCAGCACGGCGAGCACACCCAAAACGGCGAGCAGCTTCGCCTGAAGAGCTGGCACTTTAAGAAACGGATCAAGCACCCGCAGAAGAACCGCAAATCCGGCCGCTTTCGAAGCCACGGACAGGTAGGCCGTGATGGGAGTTGGGGCGCCTTGGTAGACATCGGGCACCCAAAACTGGAACGGAACGGCAGCAATTTTAAACCCAAGCGCGACCAGCACCAACGCGATTCCGAAAATCAGGCCGGCCGATACCGGGACGATTCGGAGAGCTTCCCCGATCTGATGCAGTCCGGTCTGTCCGGTCATGCCGAAGATCCATGTAATCCCGTAAACGAGAAACCCGGTTGAGAGGGCGCCGAGAATGAGGTATTTGGTGCCGGCTTCGAGGCTGGCTCCGCTGCGGCGCATGTAGGCGACCTGCACGTAGAACGAAATCGTCACGAGCTCAAGAGCACAGAAAATCATGATGAAGTCGTTCGCTGTGGCTAGCCACATCAGCCCTGCGCACGTGAAGACCGGAAGGACAAAAAACTCCCCGACCCCTGCCTGAGGCGCCGATCCTGGGATGAGCCGCTCGATAACCGGCGCATAATCAACCGCAAGAATTAATGTCAGGATTGTCGCCAGCAGAGCGAAGCGCTTGAAAAAC
>Ga0194063_10001003_pt1 | contig 19209 bp, 17 predicted proteins | sample SepL3720m_MetaG_FD_155459 | JGI IMG/M metagenome (GOLD analysis project Ga0194063, IMG submission 155459) | Anoxic zone freshwater microbial communities from boreal shield lake in IISD Experimental Lakes Area, Ontario, Canada - Sep2016-L373-20m | ecosystem: Environmental > Aquatic > Freshwater... | reverse complement strand
ACCACTCAGACAATGAATGTGCTACGATTATGGAGAGAGAAAAGCAGAAATTATTTGAAAAAATACGGTTGAAACCTATTGATTTCTAAAACCCGATTTCATGCTCATTATTCAATGAGAAAATACTGCAGGATTAAATAGCACAGGGAGATTAAGAACCAGCAGCCCCAAAAAAACAAGAATATGTGCGAATATCATGGTAATAATTAATTTTTCAATATGTTCACTATTAATGCAATCATTAGTTCTTTTTCTTTTGGATTACTTTCTGCAATAAGAAGAGCAAGGGCCGTCATTGCATTGTCATTTATCTTTTTCTCCCCTGTTTTTTTATATAAATAGTCATGTTTATGGAGGAAATAAATAAAAAGAAATGAACCAATTCTTTTATTTCCATCAGAGAAAGGATGATCTTTTATCACTAAATAAAGCAGATGGCTTGCCTTTTCCTCAATTGAAGTATAGAGCTCTTTCCTTCTGAATGTTTGGTAGAGGGCACCTAAAATTGCGTCAAGCCCTCCATCTCTTTCGTTTCCAAACAAATCCCCATCTGTTTCGCTTTGAGTCGGCAGATTTTCTCGTAATTTAATAATTGCAGTTTTTGCTTCTTTATATAAAAATGGTTTTACTTCTTCATTTCCTTTTCCTTCTAGTAGTGTGCCAGAGTCATATTGTTCAAGAAGCGCAAAGGTACGCGAGTAGTCTGCAATGAGCTCAAGAAGCTCATTTGCTTTTCCTTGAAGTAAATTTTTTGTTGACTTGTCCTTAATGAATAAAATTGTTTGCTGAATTTCCTTCAGTTTATTTTGAGCATTCAATAATTGTTTTTGATTCAGAGCGTACCCCTCTAGTAAATATCCTCTCAATATATTAGTTGCCCAAATACGAAAGTCAACGCCCTTTTGAGATTTTACTCTATAGCCCACCGAAATAATAATATCTAGATTATAGTAATCCACATGATATGTTTTTCCGTCCTTGGCAGTTGTTGCAAATTTTGCAACAACTGAATCGCGATGGAGTTCTTTATCTAAGAATATATTTTTTATGTGTCGGGATATTACCGACTTATCTCTTTCAAATAAAGAGGCTATTTGGTCTAGATTTAACCAAACGGATTTCTTTTCGATTACAACGTCAATTTCGATACTATTTTTACTCCTATAGATGACTATCTGGGAATTTTTCTTCTCCATGTCTTTATTGTAGCATTTTTACTTCAGGCTTACATTTTAGCTGGGCCAATGAATGTATTACCTTTTTTGAAGCTTGGTGAGTTTTTTGAGTACTTCATACCCTCTCCACACGTTGTAAAGTTTTGAATCCTGGAATTTTCTCAGTTCTTGTGCGGCATAGAGATTTTCTGCATTTATTAGTTCAAGAATTTGGCGGACAGCATCTTTGGTATTTTTTGATAGTTCCTTTGGAGGGTGGGCAATCGACTGAGCATAAATATCAAGTAGTGATTTCAACACAATGTCTATATCAAACTCCTTGCGTGCAACAAGCGACAATTTTTTTACATCTTCTGGTTCATAGTATTTCTTTATCTCGCTTACTATTTGGGCGGAGGTGTATTCTTTGTTTCGAGATAGTCCTGAAAAATGGGTTTTTTTGAAGTTTTCATAATTTTGAGACGTTACCATGCCATCGGCCGAGTTTTTATCACAACCAGGCAAAAGCCATCTACAAGGATGCAGATCAAGATTTTGGCTGGTACGTTTATACTGCGGATCAGTACGCATATTCATTTAAATATGCCATGAGCTATGCCAAGCAAGAATTCCCCGCATTCAAGTCGTATCCTTTCCAAAAGAAAGCTCTTACCTATCTTATGATCTACCCAAGCGATAGCAAATATACAAATGAAAAACCTTGGAAAGAAGGTCAGGTGAAGATAAATAAACCACCGGTCAAAGTACTCAAAAGCATTGGGGGCTCCTATGCTGAAAAACATACACTTACTGAAGAAGAACAAAGCGTTCAATCAGATTCTACCCTTTTGCAAGACTTAACCTTTCGCTAAGAATTTTTTGTAGAGCATCACGTCGTAGTACGCGCGCATGGCGCCGGCTTGCACCCCCATCCATCCATCGCGATACCCATGATGATAAATCATCCATCGTAAAAATACGTAGGGAGGAACGAAAAGAAGCTTCAAAAATGCAGATAGTTTTGTTTCCTTGAGCTGTTCTGCTTCAAGGGAGGTATAGCTCTCAAACTTTTTCATGAGCGTTGCTTTGTCGGGATGAGAATAGTGCAAAAGAGGACTCTTCAGATAGCCAATGGCCCCTTTAACTTGAAACTGCTCGTGTACCTTTACAATCGGGTCATACTTGCACAATTGGGGTTTGAAAAGACGGGTAAGACGGTCATACGCCCAGTCGCCTCCTGTGAGAAACGTGCCGAGGAAGTTTTGCTTCCTTGGTATTCCATAAGCAACGACTGAGTTCGTAGTTGGTAGTTCGTAGTTCGTAGATAGGAGAGTAATAATTTCATTTTTTAATTCCTCTGTAACAACTTCATCAGCATCGATTCGCAGCACCCAGTCTGTAGTCGCCGTCTCATTCGCCCAGTTGAGGTTTCTTTGCAGCTCCTCAAAATCATCCGCATCAGATTTATTTTTCTCCGCCACTTCTGCCCCTAAGCTTCGCGCAATCTCTGCTGTTTTATCCGTTCCCGTCGCGATCACTAATATCCTATTGCACCACAACACACTCTTAATACATCGCTCAATATTCTTTTCCTCATTCTTCGCCGGGATGACAGCAGTGATTGTTTGCATAGCTCATTATAGCGCACGCGTATTTGTTAAAATAGAGATATGAAATGGTTTCAAAAAAACTGGATTTGGTTTGTTGCTGGAGCAGTCGTCATTTCATCATTCGTTCTTGGGTTTCATAACGCAAGTATCTACGCCCCAAACCATGGATTTGATGGAAGTGGGCACGTGTACTACATCCAATATCTCGCGCAGCACAAGAGTATTCCTCCTCCGACAGAATGGGAAACACACCAACCCCCGCTCTATTACATCATCGGCGCCACAGTCATGACCATCTTTGGAAACTTTCGGTCTGCTCACTACATCAATATTTTTGTCCTTTGGATGATTATTGGTATGGTGGGTCTCGCCCTCAAAAAGGTTTTTAAAGATACTCATCAAGTGCTCCTTGGTATGCTCTCGCTCGCAGCCCTCCCCATGCTTAATATCTTCCCTGCTATGATCACCAACGAGCTTCTCAGTACATTTTTCATTATCTCTGCCGCAGTCGCTTCGCTCTATCTTCTTTATGCAAAAAATAAAAAGCAACTCGTTCAATATTCCCTTTGGTTAGCGCTTAGTTTGGTCCTTGGCATCTGGACAAAAATATCAATCATCACCATTCTCCCCGCTGTCGCTGTAGCAGTAATCATATTCTTCATTAAACATAAACCAAAACGGTCACTCATCCTTATTCTTGGTCTCGCAACAATCATTCTTTTTGCAGCTGCAGCTGCTCCCGTCTTCCTCCGCGGCGCGCAAAGCAAAGGGCCTTCAAACGTAGTCCAAACAGTTTCAAATATAAAGCAAGCGCCTCGGGACCCAAGCTTTTATTATCGCCTCGACTGGATTCCAAAAGTAGATATGTATACCACGCAGTATTATTCGATGCTTGGAGGGGCGTGGAACAGCTTTTTTAACGATGGACACAACGTCATTACTCCTTTCATCGCTTTCCATAAAAAAGCATTCATCCTTTGGTCGCTCGGCTTCCTCCTCCTCCCTCTTTCTCTCTATGGATTGTGGAAATTATGGAAAAAGAATAAAGAAGTATCGCTTGTGGTAAACACAATTGGGGTCTCGATGCTCGTAATGTATGTTCTCTATAACATGATGAGTAATCATTATTCCGCTGCTCGGCTTACGTATGAAATGGCAATCGTTATCCCTTACGCATTCGGCATCGCCGGCACCGCAACCAATAAAAAAATGAAGATATTTCTTCTGGGTTTGCTCAGCATCCAATTCATCACCCTCATTTCTTTCTACTGGATTCTTTCATGGTGGAACGTGACGAAGTGAGTCAGGCAGTTCTCACTTTTTAGCGTACATGAACCCCTGAATAATATGTGAGATAGTTTTCGGCTCCTTCACTAGTTGGTAAGGCAGTCTTCTTAGAAGAAAAATAAGATTCTCTATCCATGAAAAATTTTTTCCTATAAAATAGCCAAAGTTAAAATTATTACTTCTAGCCACTTCTTTCAATTCAAAATCATTTCGTGTTCCTCCCCGTTTGTATTGGTGATGATAGACTAATGCCTCTGGGGCAAACAAAATAGAGTCTTTCCATTTTTTACTAATTCGATATCCCAAATCTACTTCGTTGAAAGCATACACAGGAGGAGAAAGTTTTTCATCAATACCTCCAATTTCTTCAAGAGTCTGTCTTCTGAAGGACATATTACATCCATAAGGAAAATCTACATAAGTTGGTTTTTCATAATTGAAGTTCTTTGTGAACTCTGCTCCATACCAAAGGATTTTCCCCACTCTTTCATCTATTGAAATCATTTCACCATCATTTATTACCCTCCCTGCAACAGCGTGAATATTTTTATTTTCATACGCATTAATATGCGTTTGAATTGTTTTTTCTGTGATAGTCACATCATCATCAAGATAAAGGACAATTGGGGCTTTCGCATTTTTCCATCCATAGTTTAAATATTTACACGTATTTGGTTTATCAAAATGTACTAAGGAGAAATTATTAAGTTTTGGAAATTCACTTTGCAGCTGTGAATAATTTTCAGGAAGAGACTGATCAACAACGATAACCTCGATTTGTATTTTCTTAGATTCATCAACTAATTGGTTAACCAATTGCAGAACAACTTGGGGTCTATTTAGCGTCCCCGTTACAATGGTTATTTGTGGAGCAGAAGCAGTTTCTTTTTCTGAGTTTGCCATATGATTTCAGCTCCTATTATGCCAGTAAAAGAGAGAACTATCAATCCAATACTGAGAGCCATTAAGCTCCCAAAATAAATATTAGCAAATGATGCAACTACCCAAGAGAGTGCTACAGCAAATATGTTAATTCCCGTTAGAAGGTATTGTTTACCGAGGGCTATAATTGGTTGAAAGAAAAGCTGACTTATCCCCCATCCTATCGCTGGGATGATGAAGTACGGGAAGAGGGAAATGAGGATCTCCACGTTCTTACCAGAAAATTTTCCTCCAGTAAGTAATAGTCGCATAAAAAAAGGCGCAATAAACACGATAACAAGTACGACACAAATAGTTATCACAAATCCAAAAAATTTAGCTCTATTTACTTGGGCGCTCGCTTTTTTATAGTTTTTTGAATGTATAAGTTCAATTAAGTGAGGGAATAATACTGTTTGTAAGCCAATAGTCATAATACCCACTAGGCCAGAAAAAAGCTTCACTACGAGGTTCGTATATACAATATAGCCTTCTGGTAGGCGGGCTGCAAATGAACGAATAATAATGCTATCAAATCGCACTGCAAGAGAACTTATGATAAGGGGAACCCACGCAAGTAGTAAAGTAAATAGCTCGCCTTGCGTCTCCTTTTTTCCAAGTAGTTTTGAGGCTCTTTGTATATATCCTACAATATTGTAAGGAAAAATTATGAATAATTGAATAAGGATCGCAGATATATAAGCGAACACCATGCTCCAAATTCCAATCATTGGCGAAAATAAAATTATAATAGCAAGGTTTAATATGCTTCCGACAAAATATGCCAATGAAGGAATTACAAATCTATTTTTGCTATACAAATATGCCGAGCCAAATGACCCTAAGAGCGTAAATGGCAGAGTGTAAATCATCCATTTCATCAAATCATCTGTTATTAGCACAAAAGCAATACCTCGCGCTCCAAAAAGTATGTTTAAGAGCACGACAGAAAATAAATGAAGTACGATACTTAGCACAATAAATATTAGACCCATCAATAATGATATTTTTACAAAATAAACATTTCCTTCATCTTCTCCTTTGAGTTGATATTTTTTTAGGATTGGAAGAAAGGCATCGCTTAATGTACCCGCAATAACCGTAGTAAGCATTGTTGGAATCGTAACTGCTGATACAAAGGCGTCAAGCTCCACGCGCGCTCCAAAAATTCGTGCCACAACAATTTGCCCCACAATTTGTATTGCGGTGACAAGGCCAACCATGATGGTAATCATCCCAGCATTTTTCTTCATAGTGCTCATTATATCTGTTTTTCTAGACCCCAGCTATAGAGAGCGAGAGGCCATGGATCATCAGGGGCTTCTTTAAGACTCTCTACTCTATACTCTAAGTGTAAGTTTTTCTTCACATACTCCTTAATTTCATCAGGTAAAAAGCTTTGCCAGTCTTCGACAATCATATAGCCCTTTGGATACTTCTTTAATTCAGTTTTAAACTGATCAAGTGTGGTATAAACAGGTTTTCCGTTCATTGGATTTTTTCCTATGTTGCCGTATCCAATATTATTCCAAGATTCTTTCACGAAGGTTGCATCTGTCATGTGATTAGGCGAATACCAAAAATCAACATCTGCTATATCAGAAAATACAACCGTAGAGGTTGAAAGCTTCCCACTAAGATATCTAAATAAGACTTTGTAGTTTGCAATTTGAACATCTCCATATTTATCAATGTTTGGATTGTAATAAGCTTGAGGCCATCTTACTATTTTGTATCCTGAAATATAAATTAAAATCAGCACAACAATCGGAATTAAAGCTTTCCCACTTAATTTAAAATTAAAAATTTTAAATTTCAAATTATTATCATATCTCTCTCCTACTTTCGCCCAGAAGATACCGAAATACATAAATAGTATTCCAAAAAAAGTGAGGACATAACGGATGTTAAAAATATATTGTTGAAACGTGGCAAGAATAAGAAGAATGCAGGAATATAAAAGGAGTGCAGTGCTCAATACTTTGTTTCTCTTAAACGACCATACAGATCCTAGAACAGCACAAGCACCAATTAGTGAATACTTATAGCTAAATAGCTTTATCACCTGGTAGGAATTATTGTATGGAAAAAGCCGAATTGAAAAATAAGGAAGAACCACAATGAATATAAGAAATATCGCAAAAAGAGAAAAGATAATTATAAGTGGGTTTATTCGTTTAAATGGCGGAATCTTAAATTTTTTTAGCGATGAAGCGATAAACACAAAATATACAATCCATAATAGAACACCAATCGTATGAAGAAACATTGCGATGCAAATGTGGAGAATAATGCTTATGTGATATTGCATCAATCGTCTTATATTTTTTTCGCCTTTGAGTTGTAAAGCGATTAATACCACACATAACAAAATAGTTTCTATAAGGCTATACGGTTTTGCTTGAGTGGCATATGCCAAGTTTAAATGGGAAAATCCATAGAGGAAGGCGCTCAACACACCTCCATAAACATTGCTTAGTTTCTTTGAAAGTAAGAAGATTACGACGATTCCAAGGAGAAAGGCAAGAATAGAAGGAAGGCGGGCAACAAACTCAGAAATGCCAAACATCTTAAAGAAAAAGGCAAGGACTACTATATATAGTTTTTGGTATGGAAGAGTTTCAAACGCATGCAGAATGGTCATTTTCCCCATTACAAGTTGTGCTGCAATGCCCGAGACAAATGCTTCATCCGCCCAAAAGGAATAGTTAAACATATTTTAATTATATTCTATTTATATCCATTCGCTTCTTTTGTTTCTTTTCTCCACGACTTTAATTCTTCAAAATACAGATCATCATCTGAGGTGAAGTAGCCCATTACTTTTAGAAGCTTTATCGATACTAGTTTAGATTTCTCTATTACCGTTTCTGCATTCCAATCTACTGGCTTTTCAATCCATATACTTAAAGGCCCTGGCTTCCAGCTGAGAGGTACGGTAAAAATAATCTTGTGGTCTTCCCAATAGTCGGGCCGTATCCTTTCTCCATCCTTCATTAAGGCGTATTTATTGTTTGAATTATCACCAAATCGATCTCCATAGATAAACACTTTTGTTCCCGGATAGACAAGTTTAGGTTCTATAAAGGGAGTACTCGGGTTCTTCATTTGTCTATCTTGATAGCTCATTAATTTTAAGTACAGGTCAAACCCAACTATAAATAAAGTTGTAATTACGATAAACGCAACTAATACCTTAATAAAATTACGAACAGAGAATAATGCAAACCTCTGCACATCTCGCACTCGATCAGAAAGGAATCTATCAATATGAGTTATGAAAGAAAGGCTCTTAGAAATAATAGCAAGAAAACGAGACAACCATCGAGACTCTCCTGCTTTTAGCTCGAGTATTGCCTGAAAAGTTCCCACGGCCAGAAACATAAATGCCCACACAGCGCTTTTTTCAGCCACCCAGTCCATGTTTGCAGATAAAAGAAAAGGAAAAAAAATAAGAAACATAAGCGCTATTCCAAATGAATGTCGTGATTCAAGATGATATGCTGATACACCAAGAATCCAGAAAAAGGTAAAGAGGGATGTTGTCAAATCTGAATACTTTCGGATCACGAAAATATCCACGATAATACTAATAAAAATTATAAACATATACGGATTAAAAAGAAAACCAAATTCACTCGAAGCTTTCTGTATAAATGCTCGTGGAATAAATCGAGCAACTATCGAGATATAGAAAAGGTATAAAAAGAATGGAATACTATATATGGCAAAAACCTTCCATGCAGTTTCTCCATAAATATAGTAGGAAAGTTTCTTTATTATAAATTCAACAAGTAGGCCTTTATTTTCAAGAAGAACATTTTTTGGAAATTGATACTGAGATATTAATACAGGATATTTATTACTGAGTTTGAGCCCTGAGCTATCATCTATCATTCTTACTTCGAATTCATACGTTTTGTCTTGAGACTTCATAATTGTAGGAAATCCAAATACATACTGTGGAATTACCGTATAGTTTGAGGCAGAAATTGTGGCCACCTGGTACCAATCCTGATCTGAAACATTTTTTATTTTGAAAACTGAATTTCCAGATAAAACCTCAGTATTTGCAAATCGCACTGTGAGAAGGCTTAAATAATTATCATTAGAAATTATCTTTCCTGCTATCACTCCTCCATTAGATCGGATAGATGTAGATTCATGATTGTATGAGCGGATATTTGGATTAATATCAGAGTTAAAGAAAAAAACTATAGAAAGACTAATACTTGCCAATAGCAATAGGAGCGGTGCGCCAACCCACTTAATAGCCGATTTAAAACTACGTCTCATCATTCTTTTTCTTTTTAAGTTTTTTAATTCCACTATATGCAAGATACGTCAAGCAAGCTGCCAGAGTGGAGCCACTTATGATCAAGCCAAAGTACATATACGACTGAGGCCTGAAGTACACCGTGAGATTCATATCATACGAGCCATCTGTATTCTTCTTACACGTATATGACTTACACATGATAGCTGGATTGATATAAAAGGAATTAAGTTTTGCGTCACTCTCTGTATGATATTTATCTGCTATAAAATAGTTCTTTTCTACAAGAACCTTGAACCAATTAAACTCCCCCACCCTCATTTTCCAATCAGGGTGAAAAGTCTCAGAAAAATTTATATACCTCGGTTCCATCACTTTTTTGAGAGATATAGTATATTCGGTGGGATTTTTAAATATAGAAGAGGCTTGGGTATAAGAAACTTCGTTGAGAATAGATTCATTTTGTTGAGTTGTATAAATATGCGGCCTGTATTTGTAGTTTTCATATACCACAAGTTCTTTTGTGTTGATACTAATTTTATGCAAGTAAGGTACATTGTTCAATACCTCAATAAAATTCTTCCTATTTCCATAATACTTAAAAAAATCATCATCATTGCTAATGTCTTGAATTGGTACGATTACGTACTTAATTGATGAGTTGTCAAATAACTGGTTAGAAAGCGAATTATTGATAATTTTAGTAATTCGTTTTTGTTCAGTGAGTCCAATTTCATTACCTCTATTAAACTCTAACCAACTTGATTCAATAGTCGCAACGACACTAACTTTTGGATGGCTACCCGTATAAATACTCCATCTAGAATCTGTTGGAAACCATAAAGTTCTAAAAAAATCTGGTTGCTTTAAAATATAATCCTTCAAAATGACATAATCATTTGGGATATGACGAGGGACAAACAACGTTCCAATTTCGCCTGTGATAAGAGGTTTGGTATTCCATAAAAATATTCCAGCGATTAGTAATGTTAGTGTGTATTTCAAATATTTTTGCGATGAATTCTTATTTAATTTTTGCCAAATATAATCCACAAAGCTCCCAATTAAAACAGAGTAACCTAAAGCAATAATATAGTAGAACTTGCTGGCTTCGCGAAACGCATTAAATCCTGGTAGGTGGGAATATAACCATGCATATAAAGTAGTAAAGGGTGAGCTAACTTGCTTTGACAATAATATTCCCAATAGAGAGATGAAGCCAAAAAATAGAATGACTATATCCTTTCTTTTTAAGAATAACCCAAAAAAAGCAAATATAGGTATTAGAGAGAAGTAATTAGGAATTGGCTGAACCACAAACGAATAATACGCTCCTCCAGTCCAAAAAGGATGGAACAAAGTAAAAGATTGAATTATATTCATAAATGAATTACCAAATAAGTCTCGACTGAATATTTCATTGTTTGCTATTAGACCTAGGCTTGATAAGCCCAGTATCCAATAGCAATTTAGAATAACAACGATAAGCATTGGAATTAGGGCAAAAATGGATGAAATTATAATATTCCTCATATTTCTCCACTCAAATTTATTGACTAGAAATGTATGAAGTAGGAAATAGAAAAAACATATCCAAGCAAAAATATAAAAAGCACGTATTTCATAAAAACTCATTACAAAAAATAGTAAACCGGTTATTAATGACTGTTTTAAGCTTTTTTCTTCAATGGTTTTTATAAAAAAAAGTAATGCAAGTGGAGATATTGCAAATGCAGCCATTAAAGTCAAATGCCCAGTTTGACCGATTAAAAAGTAGGAATTATATATAAATACCAAGCTTCCTAAAATTGCACCGATATTCGACTTGGTTAAACTTCGAATTAATATCCAACTTCCAAATGTTGAAAATCCGACTATTGGAATAAAATATATGATTTTTTCACTCATTGCAAAGCTTTGTTCCTTTGAAAGAAGGCCCCAAAGTAAATTTATAGGAAACGATGTAATTGATGATATCGCTATACTTCCGATACCAGTATTTTCCCATATATGGGGTAAAGTAAATAACTCATTTTGTGTAGCTTTAAAAAAAAATCCCCAATCACCATGAGTAAATATATCTTGAAAAAAAAACCATCGCCAATAAACCATTGTGGAGATAAAAAATAGGAAAGCAATAGATTTTTTCATTTCTTAAATACAAAAAAACAACTACCTAGGAAATATCTGATAATTGACCTATCAATCCATTTTAGTATATTTTGTCGGAATATTGATTGACTCGACCAATAAATAATATGCAGGTTATTCATTCTTGACCATTTAAGTATAGAGATAGGATTTGTGATATTCACAGCATCGTCATCAGGAGAAATAACTGGATTTTTTGTAATGTTCATTTTTTTAAATCCGCTATCATTACAACAAATCATACTTATAATAGAAATTATATTTTTAATTTTTTGTACGAAACCTTTAGTATGAACATGATATCCATTAGTTATCGATAAGAAATTAGGGCAAGCTACGATGAGGTATCCACCTTTTTTAAGGACTCGCAAATTTTCATTTAAAAAATCCTTAGGTTCGTTAGTGTGTTCAAGCACATTAAATGATCCAACAAGATCAAAATTATCATTGGTAAATGGAATTTTGATCCCGTCATAAACTTCACACGATAATTGTTTCTTTAAACAAATAGAAATTGAGGTTTGTGAAATATCTATACCTTTACAATTTTTTCTATTATTAATCATTAAAGCAATAGCGGTCCCCGTGCCACAGCCAACATCCAATATAAGAGATTTACTATCGCTATATTTTTTAATATAGTAGGTATACTTTGAGTAGTCATCTTTTTTTTGATTTTCCAAAAATAAAGAATAATTAGTATTATTGTGATAAAAACTTTGATGGTTTAGATCTATGTTTACTTTTCTTTCATTTAAAAGTCTGTTTACTTCTTTTGCAACTTCAAAGCTATACCTAGCTTGATAATTTGCAACGATCCAAAATCCTGTATCAAACATTAATGAAGTGTTAAAAAGTATCCGTTTAATATATAGTAAATAAGCAATTAGGAAAGTTAAAGCGGGTATTTTATAAAAGAAAGTTTTCAAATCTTGTTCTTTCTTTAGATCCGAATAGGTTAAATTCAAAATTTCTCTATCTTCAACGGGAATTATGTGGTCTTTAGCTTGTAATTTAGCCCAATTAATTTGTTTTTTGTTAAATGTTTCTTGACTCCAATTATTATATTTTGGTTTATGTTCAACAATCAAATTACTTTTACAAATTTCTCCCTGTACTTTTATAGGATAATGAAACTTATCTATGAATCCAATTTTGGACTTTCTAAATAGGAAGTTTTTGCGAATAGCCTTTGTACTCAAATATTTTTCTCCATCCCAAATTGGCCAATAAAACGAATACGCTGCACAATCGTTTTTCACTAATAATTTTAAATTAGCTTGAAGTTCTCTCGATAAATATTCATCTGCATCGATTCTTAAAATCCAAGGATTTTTACATAACTTAAATCCAAGGATATACCATGCCTCTCCAATACCTTTATGAATTTTCTGTTCATAGACTTTATCTGTATATCTATTTGCAATTTTTAAGGTCTCATCGCTACACAGGCCATCATGTATGACTATTATTTCATCAACTATTTCACAAATTGATTTTAAACATCTCTCTATTACTTTCTCTTCATTATGACAGACTATTAGCGCTGAAATTTTATTAGTCATAAATACTATTTTTTATAAAATTGACATATGTTAACGCTCCTAAGATGCTTTAATTTTCCGAAACCGAAATACATGTGTTTAAATATTTCATTATCATTTACCATTCTGTGCTTTTGGATCCATCTTCTTTTTTTCAATATATTATTTAAATTTTGAATATTATAAAGCCATCCTTGGAGGTACGTATTGGCTATTTGAGGTTTAAGAGCTATATAAAAAAAGAAAATCTCAATGACGTTTTGAATAAAATATATTGGAAGAACTAAAATCAAAATAAAACATGAATAATTCTTAATTAACATTTGTAAAGTATTTTGATTTCTCCATAAAAATGACTTATATTTTAATCCTACACCTGAACTTCCACCTCCAGCATGATACACATATTTATCATTTATATAACTAAACTTCTTCTTTAAAAGTAAAAGTCGCCAAAACCAATCAACCTCTTCCGAATACATAAAGAATCCATCATCAAGGCCCTGGGTCTGAAGGTATAGCTCTTTTTTAAACAAAAGACAGACACCCGTTAAGTAGAATGAATTTTCTTTTTGTAGCCCATTAATGGTTTTATGAACATAATGTCCAAATATATCTATTTGAGTTACATATTGAGGAGTCTTTTGTAAGGTGTAATAATTTGCTTCAGGTGCAGAAACCACATCAAAATTTCCTAACTTATAAAAATTAAACAATTTTTGTAAAAAATCACTTTCTATCCATACGTCATTGTTTAATAAGAGTATATATTCTCCTTTTGCATACTTGATTCCCAAGTTATTTCCACCAGCAAAACCCAAATTTACTTCACTTTTGATAACGCGTACTTTTGGATAGAAGAGTTGCGTAAACTTGATGCTATCATCCGTTGAATTATTATCAACTAGAATAATTTCAAAATTTGTGTATGTTTGTTTATGTAAAGTATCAAAGCATTTTTTCAGCCATTTTTTTCCATTCCAATTTACAATAATCACTGATATATAACGATTCATTATTGGGTAATTTTAAAAATATAAAAATAATACATCTAATCTTGGACTGGCTATTCACATGTAAGCATGATAATTTTAGCACAAATTCTATTTCTAGTAACCTATCTAAGGTTTTTTTGTTGTATAATTTTGGTACTCTTTGATATAGAGATATAATAATAGAACTTAGTATGTAAATTGAAAATTCATTATGAATTTACGATATAAATTTAGATTTATTTATGAAGTGCTATTCTGAATAATAAATTCTTAATAATTAGTAATTTATCATCAATAATCAATAAAATGCAAGACAACATGTTTAGTAAGAGAAATGTTTTAATTACCGGAGGATTAGGCTTTATCGGGAGCAGTTTAGCTGTGAGGTTATATGAATTGGGAGCAAAAATTACTATAGTAGACTCAATGATTCCTGAATATGGCGGAAATTTATATAATATTCATTCTATAAATAAAAAAGTAAGTGTAAACTTCTGTGATATAACTGATAAAAATGCCATGGAATACGTGATTAGAGATAAAGACTATATTTTTCACTTAGCAGGTCAAGTCAGCCATGTAATGAGCCTAACAAATCCATACCCTGACATAGAATATAATATTACAGGCACAGCGATTCTTCTTGAAGCTTGTAGAAAATATAATCCTAATGTGGTCATTATTCATACCGGTACTCGTGGCCAATATGGCTCTGCGATAAAATTACCAGTAAATGAAAATTCTCCCACAAACCCAAAGGGAATATATGAGTTGAGTAAGCTCACACAGGAAAAAATGTTCAAAATTTACTTCGACAATTATGGAATAAAATCAATTCTCACGAGAATTACAAACATATATGGTCCGAGAGCACAAATGAAGAGTAATAAATTTGGAGTTATCAATTGGTTTATTCGGCAGGCAATAGACAATGAAACCATTTCACTCTATGGAGATGGTTCGATTAAACGCGATGTAGTATACATAGATGACTGTATTAATGCTTTGCTCGCTTTGGCATCCAATATTAGCTGCTGTGGTGAGATATACAACGTAGGCGATGATAGACCATGGACTTTTAGGCAGATAATTGAAAAAATTATTGAAATAAACGGTTATGGGAGCTACAAATTTACTGAGTTTTCAGAAGAGAGAAAAAAACAAGAACCAGGAGATTTTTATTCAGATATATCAAAAATTACAAATGCAGTTAGTTGGAAGCCTCTGATCACATTTGATGAAGGATTAAAACAGACGATCAACTTCTATAAGGAAAACAAAAAGTATTATTGGTAAAAAGAATATGGAAATAAGATTAGGTTTAAGAAGGTTTCAAGAAGGTGATTTGACCCCAATGCGAGAGTGGGTAGTAGATCCTTCTATCAAATACAATTTTAGATTTACTGCGCAAGTTAAATCTGATGACGACTTAAGAAAATTTATTAATGGTCAAATAAATAGGACTGTAAAAGATAATTTTATTAACTATGTTTTATTTGATAAGTCAGATGATGAAAAAACATATCTGGGAAGTGTTGGACTAAAAAATATTGACTTCAATGATAAAAATGCTGAATTAACGATTGTAATTGGGAAAAAAAATTACTTAGGGAAGGGATATGGGCAAGATGCTTTATTTCTAATTACTAACTACGGATTTAATGAGTTAAAATTGCATAAGATATACTTAACTGTTATCAGTCACAATATCAGAGCTATTAAAGCCTATGAAAAATTTGGCTTTCTACATGAAGGTATAAGAAAGGATCAAATTTTTCAAAATAGTTGTTATTTTGATGAGATTTTAATGGGTTTAGTCGTTGATGAGTTTAAAAAACTATATGAAAATAAATAAAAAAATCGTCATGAATGATTTTTCACGTGACTATAAAAAAAATAAAAAGGAAATTAATATAGGGATTAAACGCGTGTTAGAGAGCGGTTGGTATCTTCTTGGCCAAGAATTAAAATTATTTGAATTAGAACTGTCTAATTATCTAAATGTTAAATATTGTGTTGGTTTAGCAAATGGTACAGAAGCAATCACACTCGCTTTAATAGCAATCGGGATAAAACCAGGGGATGAGGTAATTACTACTAACATGTCAGCATACCCCACAATTACCGGCATAGAGAGAACAGGCGCTAAAGCAGTACTGGTAGATATTGATGAAAATACAGGCCTAATGGATATAAGTAAAATTGAAGTAAAAATAAATAAAAATACCAAAGCAATTGTCCCAGTCCACTTATATGGACAGGCATGTAACATGGATGAAATTATTAAAATTGCAAAAAATCACAATTTAAAAATTATGGAAGATTGTGCACAATCTATAGGCGCAAAATATAAAAATAAAACAACAGGCACGTTTGGTAATGCTGGGTCTCTATCGTTTTATCCAACAAAAAACCTAGGAGCATATGGAGACGCTGGAGCAGTAATCACAAATGATGAGGATGTTTATAAAAAACTTCTTAAGTTGAGAAACTATGGTCAATCCATTCGATATTATCACGAAGAATGGGGAATTAATAGTAGATTAGATGAAATACAAGCTGCTATTTTAAGAGCTAAGTTAAAAAAACTTGATGAAAATATTGAAAAAAGAAGGAAAATTGCACATTTTTATAACACTCATTTAAAAACCGTAAAATATATCATAGAGAATAAAGATTGCCTCAGCACTTATCATCTTTATGTAATTAAAAGTAAACATCGAGATGAGCTCCAAGCCTATTTGTCAGAATATAACATAAGTACTCTCATTCACTATCCAGTTCCACTCAATATGCAAAAGGCATTCAAATTTCAAAAGGAGGATAAATTTCCAAATACTTTTAAATTCGCTAATGAAATTTTAAGTATACCTATATATCCTGAGCTTGCTCTGAATGAAGTAAGGCTTGTTGTAAAGGTAATTAACCAATTCAAGCCCAAAAATTAAAATTAAACTTAATTAGTACAGTGAGCCTTCAATTAAAATTGGAGGCTATTGTCTTGATATTTCTTTCGTTAATCCTAGTTTTAACCTAGAAATTTCATAAACAATAGAAAATCCAGATAAAAATGAAATAATAGGATGAAATATCCACATAGATTCTCTATCAATGATTAAATGACATAGCGCGTTGATGCATGGAAGAACCACACTAATTGAATACGCTGGATAAAAGTAAACCATAATTTTTTGGCTCATTGTAAGTAGGTGAGATCTGGAGTTAATCCCAAATGTTTCACCCATAAATGCATTTTTTGTTGCCCACCTTTGTTTTCTTATGAAATGATTCATGTTTTTAATAGTGTGATGATACAGGTCAATTGAATGAGCATACGCGATTTTTTTACCTTCTTTGATTAGATTTAAGACAGGAGAAATATCGTCCATTTCATTTCTTTTTATATTCAAAAACTCCCTTCTTACCGCAAAGCCTTGAGCAACTGCGATTACTGGATTAATATTTGATGATTTGAAGTCATATAGGTCATATAGATTTGTATGTTCTAGAGTTTTAAATATCTTATTAAACGTTCTTGAATTTGAAGCATATCCATACAAAAAGTGATTAAAAGGGTCTGTAAAAGTATTTACATATTTAGTAAAAATGGAGTCTGATTTCGAACTAACATGTTTAGGAAATGCTGCAAATATTTCAGGATTACTAAATATTTTGGCTAATCTTTCAAATGCAAATTCATCTCTAAAAATGTTATCAATCGCAAGCACAATCAGAATATCACCATGTGATTCTTGAAAGCCAAGAGTCACACCTGGTTCAGCTAATAGTTTATGATTTGCCACAATCCTTGCATTATATTTTTTTGCGATAGATAAAGTATTATCAGTAGAGTGTCCGTCAGAAATTATAATTTCAATATTTTTGTAAGTCTGATTTTGTACTGCTAATAAACATTCTTCAAGAGAAGCCGCACTATTTCTGGTAGGAATAATAATAGATAAGAGAGGATTAGATTTCATGAAAAATAAGATTTAATTATCTCCAGGAGTTGGTTTGTAATAATACGCCAATTATACTCTGAACTAGATTGGATGGTATATTGGGCCAATCTATCATATTCTGGAGTATTGTAGAGAAAAGTGCACTTATTTGCGATTAGCACAATTTTATTTTTAGGGAACGAAAACCCATTTACCCCATCTTTTACAACATCTCTCAATCCTGGAGAATTATATGTTAATGCTGGAGTTCCCTGCGAGTTTGCCTCAATCACCACTAATCCAAATCCTTCTCGTACTGAAGTATGGAGGAGGAAATGGGCTTTTTGGTAGAGCTCAATTTTCTTCTGCTCGTCTACAAAACCGAAGAATGTAGTTGCATTTTCTAATCCAAGATCTTTTACTAATGAGTGGAGCTTGTTTACATACCTTTCTTCCCCTCCCCCAACTATCCAAAACTGTGCATCAGTCTCTTTTTTCTGTACCTCCGCGAAAATGTGTATTGCATCTTCTATCCCCTTCATCTTTACAAGACGAGACACATAGAGAAGAGTAAGTGTCTTTTCTTTCTGGGGAACTTCTGATAGGGGAGTAAGGAAAAGACCATGTGGGATTACTGTGATATTTTTTTCACTTACCCCATACGTAATAAGGTCTTGTTTTGTTGAGTTACTTCCTGTGAGAAAGGGAGTATTCTTATAAAGAATAAAATATAATTTTTCATAGAGTTTTCCCAGAATATTGATGGGAAACGGAAGCATTTCATCCCATATTTCTTGTGCCACTTCATGGATATAGGCGAGCTTTTTGGACTTCCAAGCCCAGAGTGGGGAAAGAAATGGAACGCCGTGGATTTCATCAAATACGAGATCAAACTTCCCTCCCCACTTAAACCAATAGAGAAAAGGGGCAAGGAAATAAACTGAGATTGGCGAACCTGCTCGCACTATTTTTACCCCATCAATTTCTTCTTCCTGTTTTGCTCCTGAAAATCCTCCTGCGAGCCAGGTAACAGAATAGCTGTTTTTCGCCCATGCTTTTGCATGTTCGAGAGTCACCTTTTCTGCTCCACCTGAAAGAGGATTTTTCGGGCAACGCCAATTTAAAATAAGAATGGATTTAAGGGCATTTGGCATGCTTAATTGTATCTTATACGGACATAAAGTTCAAAATAGCTTTTGAAGTTATCCCACCCATTTGATAATGTCATACTTAACTCGACGAAAATGTCACCCCACCTGGGGGTAGATAAATAGATATGATGGGATTTCCCTCTATCAATTTACCTTTCCCCACTATGAAGGAGCGAAGT
>Ga0194063_10001002_pt1 | contig 19215 bp, 24 predicted proteins | sample SepL3720m_MetaG_FD_155459 | JGI IMG/M metagenome (GOLD analysis project Ga0194063, IMG submission 155459) | Anoxic zone freshwater microbial communities from boreal shield lake in IISD Experimental Lakes Area, Ontario, Canada - Sep2016-L373-20m | ecosystem: Environmental > Aquatic > Freshwater... | reverse complement strand
CGCCAAGCAGGCCGATGGCCAGTGAGGCCATCCCCGCCGACCACTCGATCCCGCTGCCGTGGTGACCGTGTCACCCATTGATGCGGTCCAGGCTGATCGGTTCCTCTCCCTACTGGGCAAGGAGCCCGCCACCGCCCGTCTCCGTGCGTTCCCGCATCGAGGCAACCCCAACAAATGGCACCCGGAACATCGCCCATCAGGCATCAAGGCCCGCAAGGGCCCCTACGACCTCGCCGCCGCCAGCCGCTGGCAGCAGGAGGGCCGCGGCGTCTATCTCGTCGTCAATGACGGCGGCGACAGCGACGCTCAGATCACCGCCTGCCGGGCCTTCTTTCTGGAATGGGATGACAGGCCTGTGCCCTGGCAGCTCTCCGCCTGGCAGCGCTACGGGCTGGGAGAACCCACCATCTCGATCACCACCGGCGGCAAGTCCGCGCACCTCTACTGGGTGCTCAGCGAACCGATTCCTCCGGCGCAGTGGATTCCGATCCAGGCCGCCCTGATCGAGATCACCGGCGCTGATTCCACCAACCGCAACCCCTCACGGGTCATGCGCCTGCCCGGTGGCAGCTACATCGGCGCCGAGGGCTCTGCCCAGGGGATGACCACCATCTACAGCGCCTCCGGCATCCGCTACTCCCTGGAGCAGGTGGCGGAGTGGGTGCAGCCCGACGAGTTCGCCGACCCGCCGCCGGAGTCCGGCCCGTGCGCGGAACTGCAGCGACTGGCCCAGGACGACGGACTCTTCGGTGATCTGCCGCCGCGGCCGCCCGAGACCCTGCGCGAGGCGCTGCTCAAGATCCCGCCCTTTCGCCATGGCGTCGGCCAGTACGAGCAGCTGATGAAGCTGGCGATGCGCCTGCATATCGATCTCGGCTCTGCCGAGGCCCAGCAGTTGCTGCGGGAGACCTGCTGCCGGGAGATCCGCGATCTGCCCTCCTACTTCTGGAGCACCCCCAACCAGATCAGTCCCGGCTCCACCTGGGCCTTCTTGCGCGAGACCTGGGGCATCGACATCAGTCGTCCGGACCTCAAGGCCAAGCCGCCGCCGCATCGCAATCCCGCACCCGAGGTGGTCGCCGCTAGGCCGGGGAAACAAGACCCCGCCGCCCCGCTCACGCTCGATCAGGTGCGGGAGCGCCTTCAGCTTGCTGTCACCGATGGCGCTTCACGCCAGGACCTTGAGGCCCTGGTGCTTGAGCTCGCCGACCTTTCGGAACGCAATGCCTATGACCTGCGCAACCTGCTGCGCACCATCCAGGCTGAACAGGATGCGGCCCAGGCCATCGCCGCCGAGGTGGCGACCATCAAGGCGGCGCAGGATCGCCGGGATCTGTCGCAGGCGTTGACGCTCGACTGGATCTGCCCGCCATCGCTGGCGGCGGCCCTGCGAATTCGCTGCCGCTCGTTGCCAGCCGATGACGTCACCGCGCTGATGTGCTTTCTCGTCGCCGTCTCCGGCGTCGTCAAGCTCGGCACCCAGGTCGTCGCTTCAGAAGCCGCCAGCTACCGGGTGCCGCTCAACCTCTATGGCTGCCTCGTTGCCCGCTCGGGCGCCAAGAAAACGCCCGTCTCGCGTCTGCTGGTGCTGGATCCCCTGCATGAGCTGCGCCTCGAACTGGCCAGGCAGAACAGCCGTGCCTTCCGGGCCTGGGAGGAGGAAAACCGCGGCGTCAAGGCCAGCGAGCGCACACCCCAGCCCCAGCCTGTTCACCTGGTGGTGTCGGACTTCACCGCCGAGGCGCTCGCCGAACAGCTGCAGCTGCAGGAGGAACGCGGCTTGGGCCTGCTGATCCATCGCGATGAGCTGGCCGGCATGTTCGGCAACCTCAACGCCTACCGCTCCGGGCGCGGCTCCGATGAGGAACAGTTGCTGGAGGCCTACGACGGTTCCGGCTTCTCCTCCCTCCGCATCAGCAAGACCGGCGGCGGCCGCTTCTACGAACGCTGCCACCTTTCCATCTGCGGCACGATCCAGCCGGCGATCCTCGAGGCGCTCGTCGCCAATGGCGATGCCTCGGGCCTCTGGGCGCGTTTCCTGTTCATTCCCCTCCCCGAGCGGGTGGTGCCGCTGCCGGAGTTCGAAACGGAGCAGGAACAGCAGGAAGCCAGCTGGGCCAGCCAGCTGCTGGAGTCGCTCTGCCGCTTCGTGTACACCCAGCCGCGTCTGACCCTGGCGCTCGCGCCCGACGCGCGCCGGTATTTCGTGCACTACGAGGCCCGCTGCCAGGCGGACGTGCACCGCACCACCATCGCCGCCCAGGGGGCATTGATCGGTAAGGCTGCCGGCAAGGCGCTCCGCGTCGCCGCACTGCTCCACTTGCTGCATCAGGGCTGCACCGATGGCTGGCACAGCCAGCAGGTGTCCCTTGAGGTGATGGAACGGGCCTGTGTTCTGGTCGATCACATCAACACCTGGACGATGGGCCTGCACCAGAAGGTGGCTGAGGGCGCCAACGACCTCATGCGGCTGATCCACCGGATCGCCATCGCCCGTGGCGGAGCCAGTTGGCACGACATCGCCGGAGGACTCAGCAAGGCCCAACGCCGCGAGATCGATTCGGCAGCAGCGGCTGCTGCGATGGAGGCGCTGGCTAAGCTCGGCGTCGGCGTAGTGGAGCGCAACAAGCGCGGAACCCCCACCTACCTGGCGACAGGTGATCTGCCGTGACGGCCCTTCGTTTGCTGGTTTGCTGGCTGTTTGCTGGTCGTTTGCTGGTCGCTCAGCCAGCAATCAGATCCCCTGCAGGAGAAGGGAAGAGAGGAAAAGAGAGAGGTTTGCTGGTCGTTTTCTCCGCTTCCGCTGAAACCATCCCTCTCCCTCTCAGACACGCAGAGGGGGCGACCAGCAGCCAGCAAACCAGCAAACAGCTCAGAAGCCCTGCGCCGCAAGCGACTTCACGGCTGGTCGCCCCAGCCAGCAAACGCCAGGCGACCAGCAAACCCCGGGCACTCCGGTCTTTGCCCCGATGCGTCTCACCCCTTCACTCCCCAATAGCCCACCACTGATGACCACCTGGCTTAACCCCATCCCCGGCCTGGAGCGCCGCGATCCGGAACACCGCTACTGGCTGAACGACCATCTCTTTCCGGTGTCGATCACCGGGGTGCTGGCCCACGGCAAGGGGGAGGTCGCCATGGGGCGGATCGAGGCGACACGGCAGGTGTGGGCGCCACGCGGGAATACCTGCCATCGGGCGATGGAACTGTTCCTCAAGGCGCGGCGGCCCGCCGCAATGCATCCAGCCGAGCTGGAGCCTTTGTCACCGGCGGCTGCCGATCCTCTGGTCGAGCTGGGGGAGCTCGCGGTTGGCGATTACGCGGACTGGATCCATCCCTTGCTGACCCATGAGCGCTGGGAGCAGGTGGAGGTGATCGCCTCGGAGCGCGCCACCTGCTGCCTGGTGCGCAATGTCGCCGGCACCTACGACACCGCCTTCCTCGATGACCAGCTGCCGCTCCCGCCTGGACGCCCCCAGGGCGTGAGCGGCCCGGCGCGGGTGCTGGCGGATCTCAAGAGCCTGGGCCCCAGCGGCAGCACCTACTGCACCCGCGCCCAGCTGGGCGGGTACATGGCCCTGGAGTGGAGCCACGGCCACTGGATCGATTACGGCCAGACGATCTGGTGCCGGCCCGGTGGCACCTCCTTCTCGCCGCTCTACAGCCGACAGGAATGCCTGGTGGCCTGGGCTGCGGCCTACACCGCCTATGCGGAGGCCCACTGGCCGTTCTGATTTGCGGCTCACTTGCTAAGCCGCTAAGCTCGCCTCAGATTTCTGAGGCGCGGTGATTGCTTCTGTTCCTGGGCCGGTCGACTGGCATGCGGGAGAGGTGGTCTCTGCCGCCGAATCTGAGACCGTTGTCGTGCCTTCTGCTGAGGTCCAGATCGCCTCGCTCGGCGAGGGGGAAGAAGCGATCGATCGCCTGCTCCAGTCCCTCGTCGCCATCAAGCGCCAGCAGCGCTCCCTCGACGATCAGCTCAACGCGTTGCTCGATGCGCTGCAGCAGCTGCATGAGCGCGGCGATGTGGACGCCTCCTTCCACTTCAACGACACCGCCTTTTCCTGGAGTCCAGGGAGGGTGCAGTTCACCTACCCCGAGACGGTGCTGGCCCTGGAGCAGCAGCTCAAGCTCGCCCGCAAGACGGCTGAGGGCAACGGCACCGCCGTCCGGCGTCATGGCCGGCCGTTCTGGACCATCAAGCTGCCTACTGCCTGATGGCCCTCGCCGCTGCTCCCCGCCAGCTCCCGCATCTGGCAGCAACCCCCGCGGTAGCGGCCGGCACGGCCGTGCTGGCGCTGGATCTGGGCACCAGCACCGGCTGGGCGTTGCAGGACCGCAGCGGCCTCATCTGCAGCGGCAGCCAGACGTTTAGGCCGCAGCGCTACGAGGGGGGCGGCATGCGCTTCCTGCGCTTCCAGCGCTGGCTCAATGAGCTGAGCCACGCATGCTCCTCAGCTGAGCAGCTGCTGATCGATCAGGTGGTCTTTGAGGAGGTGCGGCGCCATGCCGGCGTCGACGCCGCCCACGCCTATGGCGGCTTCCTCGGCCAGCTCGGTTCGTTCTGCGAGCACCACTGCATCCCCTATCAGGGCGTTCCGGTCGGGACGATCAAGCGCTTCATCACCGGCAAGGGCAACGCCAGCAAGGAGGCCGTTATCACGGCCATCCGCGGCCTGGGCCACTGCCCGGTGGACGACAACGAGGCCGATGCCCTGGCGCTGCTGCACTGGGCGATCGCCAGCGGCACAGCCGCCGCCGCCGGGGGCAGCGATGGCTGAGCGTCGCCATGGCAGTGGGTGGCGGCCGCTGCGCAGCCCACCTCCCCACCAGGCTCCGGCCGATGCGATCGATCTGCTGCGTGTTGCCGCCAGCAGCGAGGACGACGACGGCAACCCGATCGCTGCGCCGCAGGAGGGTGTGGACCCCAGCAGGCCAGTGGGACCGGGGAACCCACCAAGGCAGCGCCGCAAAGACAATCCGGTACCAAGGCCCAGTCGGGCTGAGATCGAACGGCGGGTCGCTGAGGCCCAGCTGTGGATTGCTCGGCGGCTGCCGATGGTTCAGATCCTGGAGAACGCTGGTGCGAACTGGGGGGTGACCAACACCCAGACCATCAATCGCTACCTGAACCTCGCCCGCGAGCGGATGGTGGAGGAGCTGATCTCCGACCGGCGTCGTCATCAGGCCGAGCAGATCTTTGCCATCAACGAGTGCGCCCGTCGGGCGATGGACGCTGAGCAGTTCTCGGCGGCTGTCGGCGCCTTCCGGGTGATCGCCGAGATCGGTGGCCTGCTTCGGGCGCCGATCAAGCCGCCGGAGCCCCGCTCATGAACACAGCGACTCTGACCCGCAGCGCTGGCCTGCTGCTCGATTCAGCAGCCGATCCCTGGGGCGACGCCGGCCTGCTCGGATTCCCGGTGAGGGCCGATGACGCCACTCCGCCGGCACCTCAGACGCTGCGGGACTTCATCGCCACTGCCTACCCCCGCTATGGCTTCCACCGCTGGGCGGAGCTACTGATCGAACGCCTGCAATCTGTCGCCGATGGCGAACTGAGCCGGCTGATCGTCACCTGTCCGCCAAGACTCGGGAAATCGCTGCTTGTCTCCAAGCTCTTCCCGGCGTACTTCATCCAGCGCCACCCGCAGTTGTTCTGCGCGATCGCTTCCTATTCGGCGGAGCTGGCCTATGCCCACTCCAGAGAGGCGCGGCACTACTACCGGCTCACCGGCAACCCGCTGTCCAAAGACTCGGCAGCCGTGGGCAACTGGCTGACGCCCGAACGGGGCGGCTGCATCGCGGCCGGTGTGCGCGGTCCGTTCACGGGCAAGGGCTACAGCCTGGGGATCATCGATGACCCCTACAAGGGGCCGGAGGATGCCAAGTCGGCGCTGCAACGGGAGCGGCTGATCGATTGGCTGCGCTCGGTGTGGCTGACCCGGGCGGAACCCTCCGAGGTGGAGGGGAGCGATGGAGCCATCCAGCGCAATCTCTCAGCCCAGGTGATCGTGCTGACCCGCTGGGATCACCAGGACGTGGTGGCCTGGCTGCTGGAGCAGGAGCAGGGAGAGGCGCCGCAGCATTGGCATGTGCTCGATCTGCCGGCGATTGCCGAACCGATCAAGGATCGTCCCCGCTTTCCCGCCACCTGCACGGTGGTGCCGGACTGGCGCCAGCCCGGCGAGGCGCTGTGTCCGGAGCGTTTCCCGCTGCCGGAGCTGATCAAAATTCGCACGCGCCTGGGCTCTTTCTGGTGGAATGCCCTGTATCAGCAGCGCCCGAGCCCGGCAGAAGGCCTGCTGTTCCGCAAGAGCTGGATCCAGCCACCTCTGCCTGTGCCGACTGGCCGGCCCCGGCGGTATGCGCCGCTGGTCCTGAGCTGCGATCTGAGCTTCAAGGACGGCAAGGACAACGACGCCTGCGGTTTTGCGCTGCTGGGGCTGCTGGAGCCCGAACGCAGCCCGCTGCAGGAAGCCCGCCGCCAGGGCCTGGTGCTGGCCACCAATGCCGGCAACGCCCATCGCCCTGGCCAACACATCTCAGAGGGGGCGAACGCCCATGGGGCGCATGCCCACGACCCCTGGGCGGAGTTGCAGATCGAGGTGCTTTGGGCCCACCGCCAGAAGCTGGACCTGCCGGGGGTGATCCGCTTCCTGCTGGCCTCTTTGGCCTCGCTGGAGCGGCAGGGCCTGCGGCCCGATGCCGTCCTGATCGAGGACGCCGCCAACGGCCCGGCGGTCTGCCAGCTGCTCAAACGCCAGGTGCCGGGCCTGATCGCCATCCCGCCCAAGGGCAGCAAGGCCTCCCGCGCCCATGCCGTCGCTCCGCTGATGGAGGCCGGCCAGGTGCGCTTCCACCGTCGATCGGAGTCACTCATCGAGGAGATGCTGGCCTTCTCGCCCCGCGGCGGCATCGACGACCAGGTGGATGCCTTCTGCCAGGGGGTGTTGTGGATCGAGCAGCGCTACTGGCGCGGCCGAGGCAGCAGCCAGGCGCCGGTGCCGATGCTCTTCTCCCGCTGAACCATGACCACGACCCTCCAACGGCCAGCGAAGTTCCACGGCGATCTGCTGGTGGGCAGCGAATCGCAGGCCCAGCTGTTGCTGCCCCTCTGGCACCGGCCCACACCACCGAGGCATCAGAAGCCCAAGCCTGGGATCAACAGCGCTGTGCAGCTGGTGCTGGCCTTCCCGCCACCACCCAGGGTGCTGCGCCGCCGGCGCCAGCGGCCCCGGCATTGCCATAGCGCCGCCAATGAGCTGGCAATGCAGCACCTGGACATCGCCGACAAGGTGGCCGCTAACCTCTCACGCCGCACCGGCCACCCAATCGAAGATCTGCGCCAGATCGCGATGATGGGCATCATCGAGGCCTCTCGCCGCTATTCACCTGAGCGCGGACTATTCCGGCCCTATGCCCGCACCTATGCCAACGGCGAGGTGTATCACTTCCTGCGGGATAAGGGATTTCTGATCAAGGTGCCGGCCAGCTGGCGGGAGCTGCATGCCCGTGGGCTGAAGCTGATGCGGCTGGGGGTGGAGGCGGCAGAGGTGCCGGGGAGACTTGGGGTCAGCGTGGTGCGGTGGCGGGAGATTGTGGAGGCTTGCAGTCAGCGGGTGGTGGCGATGGAGGGGTGGGAGGAGTGACGCTGGCCATCACCTGGCCGCAGAGAGCTGAAGTAGAAGGAACACGAAGGGCGAGATGATTGCGCGGTGGCGGGTCAGGTGCATGGCAATGTTCGAAGGTGTCGCTTCTATACTCGTAACGGTTGCGGGCCTTCGCATCAGCAGCAGAGCTCAGGCCACCTCCGCTTCTTGCCTCACACTCGCGCTCAGTTTCAAGCCAAGGGCGGAGACAACCTTCAAGATGGTGTCGAAGCTTGGGCTCCGCTCACCAGACAAAGCCTTGTAGAGGCTCTCCCTGGAAAGCCCTGCATCTCTGGCAACTTGGGTCATACCTTGAGCCCGAGCGATGTCACCAAGTGCCTTGGCGATGAACGCCGCATCTCCATCTGCCTCCTCGATACACGCTTCAAGGTATGCCGCCATTTCCTCCGGTGTGCGGAGATAGTCGGAAACGTCGTAGGCGCTGGTGCTGGTGTTCATTGGCTTTCCTCGGACAAGGTGTGTGCCAACTGAAGGGCAGCCTGAATATCCTTCGACTGTGAGCTCTTGTCGCCGCCAGCCAAAAGGATGATCAAGGTGGTTCCCTTCTGCAGGTAGTAGACCCTGTATCCAGGGCCAAAGTTGATCCGCAGCTCTGAAACGCCAGCCCCGACGGGTTTGGCGTCGCCAGGATTGCCGCCGATGAGGCGTTCGATCCTGGCCAGGACCCTCGCCCGGCCTCTCAGGTCACGAAGACCCTCAAGCCAACGGACGAACCGCTCTGTCTGGCGGACTTGAACCATGCACCAACTGTAGCCTCCTGGCTACGGCAACGCAACGCTGCCTTGCTGGCCCCATCAAGGACAACACAGCCTTCGAACTCTTTCTTCGATGGTTCCGGGAACCACGGAACCATCTCTTCTCGTTTCCGTGAACCACTTCGACTGTGACGAGGCCGAAGACTGAAACTCCCGCGCACTAAAGGACCCTTCGGCCAACTCTTCCACCGATAGCCATGGTTCACGGGTCCGCAAACCACCTGTGCATTTGGCTACACAATGCTGGCCAACCTGTCGGACACTGCTGGCAAAAGTCAGTAGCCCCGCCGGCGACCAGTGCCCCCAGTCCCCACCAAGTCAGCTACTGGCCCCTACGCGCCCTGGGCTCAGCACCCAGACCTGGCAGCCCTGAAGCCCCCTCTGCAGATCACCGCCGACTGCTGGGCCCTTCTCGCTGCCCCCAGCGGCAGCAGCCGCAAGGAGCACTACCTCCCCAAGGGCGAGCGGGAGCCGGAGACCGCCTACCGCAAGCGTCTCGATGCTGCTCGCCCGTCGGGCTTCTTCCGTGATGCCCTCCGCACCTATGCCGGGATGCTCAGCCGCGGGAGCTGGCTGAACCTGCCCTCCAGCCTGGCCTCGGTGCTGACCGACGTCGACGGTCGTGGCACCGACTTGGGTGTGTTTCTCGCCTCGGCGGACCTGTTGGTGCTGCGGGACGGCGCAGCCCTGGTGCTTGTGCTGCCCCCCGAGCACAGCTGGCCCAGCGAGGGCGACCGGCAGGATGCCCTGCGCCGTGGCGATCGGCTGTCGCTGCCCAGGCTGCAGCTGGTGCCGAGAACCGACGCCCTGAACTGGGAGCTGCCCTCCAGCCATGGGCTCCCCAGCCGCATCCACTGGCGGGAAGCCCATCATCAAGTGATTCAGTCGGTGGAACCTGGGACTGAGGCGGCAGTGCGCGAGCAGATCGCCACCTTGCTCGGTGATGCCGATGCGCCTGACCGCTGGAGCTATCGGAGCCTGCAGCTCACCGAGGCCGACGGCCAGGCCACGGGGATGGAGGTGTGCCTGCATCCGGTGACAGCCGACCCCAATGATCCCTCGGGCTGGCGCTGCGATCCGCCCACCTCTACCCGCTACCCAGGTCTGACCCGGCTGCCGGCCTGCTGGTACACCTCCGATGGTTCGGCCTTTGGCGATGGGGATCTCCCTCATCTGGGCCTGGCCTACCAGTACCTCAACCACTTCCGCTGCAAGAGCGAGTACGAGGAGCTTCTCTCCCGCACAGCCCTCCCTGTGGGGGTGCGCAAGGGAATGGTCGACGCCCTGGGCAACAGCACCGCCGGCCCGGTGGTGCTGGGCCCAAACACCTGCATGGACCTGCCCGTCGATGCCTCCTTCGAGTTCGTGGAAATCCGGGCGCGCTCCCTGGCTGAGCACCGGGCCTGGCTGCAGAACCTCGACGAGACCATGCGCCGTGATGCCCTGATCCCCAGCAGCAGTGGCGGCGCAGCCCGCACTGAGCTGGAGATCAGCCTCACTGCCAGCCAGAGCTATGCGCTGCTCCAGTCCCTGGCGATCCAGAAGGCCTCGCTGTTCTCCACCCTGCTGGAGCACTGGGTTTCCCTCACCGGCGAAACGCTTGATCCCGGTGCGGGTCTACAGGTGTCGGTGAGTCCGTTGGCGCCGCCGATCCAGGCCCAGCCCAAGGTAGGCGAGTGGATCGAGCTCTACGTCCGGGGCGTCATCACCCGTGAGGAGCTGCGGCACCAGCTGACGCTGGCCACGGCGCAGTCGCTGTCCTCTCCGTCGCTGCAGCTGCCAGTGGCAGGGATGTACTCCGACCCAGCCCCACCTGCCTCCGAGGACCAGCCGGGTGATGCTGCGCCGCAGGCCACGGAGCCCAGTTCACCAGCCCGGGCCAGACGCCGGCGGCAACAGGGTGCATGACCCCAACCCCCACCCCTGCCTGGCAGCCGGATGACCTGGAGGCGATCCGGCGGGCCATGTCGATTCCTGTGCAGCTGCAGGCCCTTGAGGCCATCGCCGCTGCCATGGCGGGCCTGCTGCAGACCCATCCTGCTGCGATCCCCTCGGCCCAGGCCGAACTGGCAGCCATTGCCCTGATCGATCAGCAACTCTCTGCTCTGACGCCCGAGCAGCTGCAGGCGCCGATCGAGGTGCGCCGCAATGCCGCCGTCACCGGAGCGATCGGGGCCGATGGGGAACTGCCGGTGAGTAAGGCCGATGTGATCGAGTACGCCACCGATCTGCTCCGAGAGGAGGTGGTGACGCGCTTCCAGCAGCCCGCGCCCCTGGATCATCTGCTGCGTCGTCAGCGCGCCAGCCACGGTCAGGCCCTGCTGCTGATGCTGCCCTCCCTGGCGATCTGGAGCCGCGATCCACTGCTGGGAGCAGGCAGCGGCGGCAGCCCGTTTCAGGTGGTGATGGCCCGGGGCTGAGCGATGGCACCCCTCTCCATCCCCGCCTCGCAAGCGGGCCGAACACCCCTGGAGCGCTACGCCAACGCCCGCATCCTGCTGTTCGCCAATCAGGTTCCAGGGGTGCTCGAATCCCCCCGCATCGGTCGGTTTCTCTTCGAGGCCTTCCTCAAGCGACTGCGGCAGATCTCCTCCAAGGAGAACTCCCCCGGCGTCGACACCGGCGACTTCACCTACGAGGGGTTTTTGACACGCGGCGCTTTGCTGCCACTCCAGTCCAGCGATCCTTGGGACTGGCTGGAGCGGGAGATCACCTGGACGACCGTGGGGCAGCGGCCGCTGCTGGCTGATGGAGGCACCTTGTTGACGCCCTGCAGTGGGGCCATCTGGCTCGGAGACCTCTCCAACCTCACCAGCCCGGGCACACTTCCACCCGCCAACCGGGCCCAGTTCGCCGCCTTCTCCGTGCTGGAGTTCGGCGGCCTCTATGGCCCCGGCGGTATCGGCTCGTTGACCCAGCCGCTGCTGGGGGAGCGGATCGAGGCCTCGTTCAAGCCCAACCGGGTCGTGGTGATCGTCCCCGGCGACACCTTGCTGGTGCTGGCCGAACGGCATGGCACCAGCGTGGCGGTGCTGCGCACCCTGAACCCGGAGCTGCTGCTTGGAGCGGCTGACCCACTACCGGTGGGGAGCTGGCTGTTCATTCCGCGCCGGCGCGCCACCACCACTGGCACCCCTGCGGCCGTGGCGGCTGCCGGCACCGCCCTGATGGCCTCGCCGCTCTACACGCCCGAGGCCCTGGCCTCGCACCTGAGCATCACGGTCGCCACCCTCGAGAACTGGGCCTCTGCTGGCTATGGCCCCACGCCGATCCAGCTGGGCGGCCTGATCCGTTATGCCGCCGTCGACGTGGAGGACTGGCTAGCTGCTCAGATCGAGCTGTCGCACGGGCTGGGCTTCTGAGCTTCTAAGACCTTCCTCAGCTCTCGATCCTTCTGGGCCGCCGGGCCGTGTCGATCAGCAGGCTCTGCAGCAGTTCATGGCTGCTCACCAGCAGGTGGGCCATGAGAGCAGCCGTGACCTTGGGCTCGACCACGAGATCCCCGCGGCACTCGGCCAGAGCGACCCTGAGCTCCTGCACCTCTCGGCCGATGTTGGCCGCCATTACAGCTGTGCTTTCGCGGCGCATCAATCCGAGGCGGAGGCGATCCATCGGCCCACTCTGATCGTCCCGCGGGGCGAGCGGCGGATCAGGCAATAGCTGGGGAGCACAGCCCTCGATGGGGTGCTCACTCCACGACAGCCGCGATGGGTCATGGCCACTGCCACCTCTGCTCCGCCTTCCACCACCAGCACCACCGCCACCCCCGGCCAGGGCGCTGACGACAACTACGCCGCAAGCCAGGGCGCCGATGGCGCTGCTGATTCGCAGGGCGGCGACAACCTCTCCGGAGATTCGCCTGCCGCCGCTACGCCCCCAGCGGCAGCCACTCCCCCCACCGACCCCAGCTCCGACGACACCCGCTCCTCCGATCCCCTCAAGGCCGAACGCCGCAAGAACAACCAGCTGGAAAAGGAGATCCGCACTCTGCGGCAGCAGCTGAACCGCTTCTCGGAGATCAACCCTGAGGAGTACTCCCGCCTCCAGGAAGCCGAACGCCAGAAGCAGGTGCTCGAGGAGCGCATGGAGCTCCGCGAACGTCAGATGGAGGAGGCCTCCGCCCAGAGAGTCGCCGCTGTCGCCGCCGAACGGGACGATGCCCGCGGTCAGGTGCTGCAACTGCGCAAGGACCGCCTGCTGGAGCGCGCCTTCTCCCAGGCTGAGGGCCGCACCGGCGGCGATCGACGGGGCACCTTCTTTGACATCTTCAAAGGCCAGCTGGGCAGCTGCTTCCGCCTTGGCACCGACAAGGACGGCAAGGACGTCCTCGAACCCCTCGATGGCCAGGCCAAACCCCTGCTCGGTGATGACGGTCGCCCCCTCACCACAAGCGATTTCCTCGATGAGATGCGGGTGCACCCCGTCTACGGCTTCCTGTTCCAGCAGCGCGGCCCCACCGGCATGCAGGCCGCCGGCGGTGTCACCGTCTCCGGCATCGGCAGCAACGGCGAACCGCTCAACCCCCAGGCAATGAGCGCCTCCGAGATCTACCGCGCCGCTTTTGCCGTCAACGGCCGCACCCCCTCCCGCCGCCCCTGAGGTGGGGGGGCATAGCCCCCTTTTTATGGGGATCCAGTACTGACGGCGCGACCAGTCGGCAAGGGAGAGAGGCGGCTGGGCGATTTCGCCCTCGCCTCTCAGCCCAACCCCGAGGTGTCCCGTGACCCTCCGCTTCTTTCGCGTTCCCTTCCTTTCACCCCTGAAAACCATGACCGCACTGCTCGATCGCCTGGTTGGCGTCTTTGCCCGCTTCCAGTCGCGTGAGGCTGACTTACGCCGGCAACTCGCGGATGCCCTCGCCGATGACGCAGCCGATGAGGCCGCCATCGCAGCCGCCCGCGAGGACGCTCTGGCCGCGATGGAACGGACGGCGACCGCAGAAGGCTTGATCGCCCAGCTGCAGGCCAGCAACGACGATGCCAACTCCCAGCTCGCTGCCATCGGCACTTTCCTCGATCAGTTCGCTCCCGCCTTCTCGGGCACCGCGGGAGAGATCACCGCGGAGGAGCCTGCGGCTGAGGAGGTTGTCGCCGGCGACAGCCACGGCGCCGATGCCACGGACGTCGAGCCCGGCACAGCTGGCCCCGAGGCCAGCGCCCCCACCGATCAGCTCCCAGCGGCCTGATCGCCATGCCGCGCCGGAGCAAGGACTTCTACCGCGGTATCTCCTTCCGCCCACCGGCCGGGGCTGCAGCTGCTGCCAGCCGGGCCCTGGAGCGACGCGCTGAGCAGCCGCCTTCTCTGCGGGGTATGACACCGGTGGGCCTGGCCCGCGCTCGGCAGTTGGTCCATCGTCAGGAGCTCTCGCCCACCACCATCGACCGAATGGTGAGCTTCTTCGCGCGCCACGCCATCGACAAGCGCGGCTCCAGCTGGGGTACCTATGGCAAGGGCCGTCAGGCCTGGGATGGCTGGGGCGGCAACCCCGGCCTCCGCTGGGCCCGCGCGATCGCTCGCCGCATGGATGCTGCTGAGCGGCGCGACAGGCGCTGAACGGTCCTCAGGCCGGATCGCGATCGATCACCAGCAGCAATCCGCCCATGATCGCCAGGTTCTTGAACAGCTGAATCCGCTGCAGGTTGTCGGCCACATCGTTGTGGAAGATCAGTGTCGTCGGCACCAAGAACACCAGCAACAGCACAACACCCAGCCGAGCTTTCCAGCCGCTGATCACCAGGGCGGAGCCCACCGCCATTAGCGCCATCGCCGCCACCAACAGCAGCGGCGCCAGCGGCAGGCCCTTGGCGGCGATCATGCCGGCCACGGCGCCAAAACCCATCAGCTTGCCCAGCACGGCGTTGAGGAACACCAGGCACAGCAGCACCCGGGCAATACGGTTCAGCAGTGAGGGCCTACGGGTTTGCTCGCTCATGGCGCTGCTGGATCTGGCTGCATTGTGCGCACCGCTCGACTTGGATGGCACGCCGCAGTGAAAGCCCCGGCGAGCTGCTGACCCGCCGGGGCTGAGCCGGAGCCCAACGGCTCAGAGCACCGAGACGGTGCCGAGCCGACGGGCCTGCAGCTTGCGTGCCCACTGATGGGCCAGGGCCGCCGGCATGAACCGCGGCTTTTTGACCGGCCGGCCACGACGGCCATAGAAGACCGTGAGGCGCTCAGCACCGGGGGCTTTGCTGCCACCGGGATAGACGTGCACCAGCAACTGGCGGATTTCGCAGCTGGGGGAAGAGGAGGCCAACACGAGAGAGGCGAGGGACATCCGCGTCAGGCCTCGGCTGTAGCGGCCCGCAGGGACGAGACGGCCGGGGCAGCGGTGTTCTGGCCCTCGCTGATCGGTGTTGCCGACTTCCCCCACCAGTGCTCAGGCCTCCCGCCAGCTGGTGCCTGGAGACAGCTGACTGCGCAGCAAGGCTCTGTTTTCGCGTGCTGGTGAGCGGTCTGGATTCCCGCCGCCGTCATCGCTGCACAGGGCAGACGACCAGCAAGAAAGCGAGGCCCCAGGGGAGCCACGCCGGCTGAACGCTGAGCCCCTCAATAGGGCACCAACGCCTCAAGCCCCGGATCAACAGGCACCCCGGGCCGAGCGCACTGCTGCTCAAAGAGCACCTGGGCCGCCAGCTCAGCCAGGCGCGGATAACGCTGACTGCAGAAGGCCAGATCATCCAGCAGCTGCGAGGAACACTGCTGCAGGACGGACTTGCGGGAAAGGAGGGCCATGGATGGGCACCGCATAGGACCCCTTCGCCAGCGGGGGCGGGTCAAGGGCCGGCCACCTCATCCGATGCGGAGCGCAGCCAACGTCCACAACGGCCGGCTCGTATCACCCTTGACGCGTCCCCCGATCATGAAAGGGGCCGGAGCGGCGCCCCACCAAAAGCTGGTGGCTGGCGGTACAGGTTGTGCTGGACCTATTGATCCTTCCGCATCCGTTCCGTTCGGCATCTGCCATGGAGGCGAGAAAGGGGGCCGCAGCCCCCAGGGCAGGCGGCGGATCAGAGCACCCGGACCTCAGCCTGAGGGCCCAGCACCCGCTGGTGATTAGCCGCCAGGATCAGCGCCTGCTCCCGCGGCACATAGTGCGGCGTGGCGCTGTAGTGGCCCTCTGGATCAAGAAACAGGATGCGCAACAGCTGGCCGGCGGCATCAAGCAGATGCACGGACACCAGGCGGATGGAGCAGGAGCGCAGGGCAGGGGAGGAAAGACCGGAGGCGGCCATGGCTGGCTGGCGAACGACACCCCGACCAGGCCCCGGCGCTGGTTGCGGTGCGCCAGGGTCGCGCAGCGACTCGCGTTCAGCCCTGGCGCATCGCCCGAGCCGGGGCAGAGCGGGTGGCGGTTTCGTCCAGCCCCATGGCCGCCCTGATCCCCAACAGCACGGCCCGTCCTGGCTACCGCAAAGGGGTTGGCAAGAGCTGGTGACGTTGCTGGGGCCAGACCCCTGGAGTGCTGATGGGCCTCACCCTGATCGAGGCAGCCAAGTACGAGAGCCGCCTGGAGCACCTGGCGGTGATCAAAACCTTCGGCGAGGGGGAACTGCTCGCGCGGCTGCCGTTCATGAACATCGCCGGCGGCGGCCTCTTCTACTCCGTGGAGAAGGAGCTCCCCTCGGTCGGCTTCCGGGCCGTGAACGAGGGCTACAAGCAGAGCTACGGCGTCGTCGATCCCCAATCCGAGGCCGTGCATCTCTTCGGCGGGGACGTCGATGTGGACCGCTCGATCGTCGACCTGCAGGGCCCTGAGGCGCGTGCTTCCCAGGTGGAGATGAAGGTCCGCTCAATGCGCCTCACCCTGGAGGCCGCCTTGATCAATGGCGATGCCACCGCCAGCCAGGCCCGTGGCTTTGACGGCCTCGCCCGGCGCTTGCCACCCGGGGCGGAGATGGCGATCAACAATGGCGCCACCGCCCTGGATTTCGACAAGCTCGATGAGCTGATCGATTCGGTCAACGCCTACGGCGGTATGAAGTATCTGGTGATGAGCAAGGCGATGCGCCGCCAGCTCAATGCCCTCGCCAGAGCCACCGTCGGCCAAGGCGTCTACAACGTCACCACCAACAACCTGGGCGTGATGGTGCATCACTACCAGGAGTGCCAGATCCTCACCGTCGATCGCGACGCCCAGGGACTGGAAGTGCTCGGCTACGGAGAAGCCGGTGGCACCAGCTCGATCTACTGCTGCACCTTTGGTGATCAAGGGGTGACAGGCCTGCAGGGGCCGTTCCAGGGCCGCTATGGGATTTCGGTGCGGGATCTGGGCGAAGTCCCCGACGCCCCCGTCTTCCGCACCCGCATCGACTGGTACGTCGGCTTTGGCGTCATGCACCCCCGCGCCGCCGGCCGCCTCCACAACATCGCACCGCTGACATAAGGGGGGGGCAGAGCCCCCTTGCGATGGGGGTGCTGGCTGCGTTGTGGCTGGCTTCCTTGATCCCTCTCGATTCCTTCCTTCCAACCGGAGAACAAACCATGGCCCCGTCCAAGGGCATCCCCCTGCTCGATGCCGCCACCCTGCTGGTGGGCTGGAGCAATCGCAGCGCCAGTCGCGGACACGACAAGGTGTTCGTCAGCGGTGAGGTGGTGCAGCTCTCCACCAAGCTCGACGCCTCCAATCGCTTCTCACTGATCGCCGCCCACCCCGGCCACAGCCAGGCTGTGACAGTCCTCCTCGAAGTGGCCCCCCAACTGCGCGATGGCCGTGCCGGCTCCTTTGTGAGTGTGGCCAGCGTCGCCATCCCAGCCGAGGGTGGTCGGGTGGAGGCCCACATCAACGGCCAGGACATCCAGCTCGATCCAGCTGATGTCGCCAATGCCGATCCCCCGGCGCTCTGCTTTGCCCGCGCCATCGTCTCCCCATCGACGCCAGAAGGGATGACGGTTGGCCTGACCGCCACCCTGCCCGCCTGAGGGAGCCGAGCCGATGAGCGATCGCTTCCCCAACCTTGGCGCCATCCCATCGCGTCAGGGCCATGCCCCTTCCCTTTCCGCTGGTGCGGCCTCCGCCCAGGCGGGGATGGTGCGGATCCAGCGCGGCAGCGAACTCCGCTACATCTGGCCAGTGCATCTGCCCGGCTGGCTGGCCTCCGGCTGGCAGGTCGGCAGCGGGGAGACCAGGGCTGAATCGACGCCGGCGGCGCCGGTTGTCGTGACGCCCGATGTCCTGAGCTACCAGCCTCCGGCGGTGTCCGCGGCATCGGCACCGGACACGGCCCTGGCGACAACCACTTCCGGCAGCCGAGACGCCTCCACTCCTTCTGCAGGGCAGGCAATCGCCACCATCGCGGACCCCGATTCCCCGCGACAACCCGAAGCCGATCTGACGGCCCATCTCCCCACCAACCTGCTGGGCCTCGATCAGGAGCCGGCTGGGGAGCAGGCCACTCCGGCGGAAAACGATGCAGTTTCTGCATGGAATCCAGCGCCGGAAGCTGTTGACCAGCCGGTGGATTCCGTCGGGTCTGTGGATTCCCTCTCCAGAGAGCTGCCCGCTGCGCCTGCCGGAGCTGCCAAAGATCCAGAGCTCGCGGCAGAGGCCGACGGTCCCCATTCCGATGCGACTGAACCGGTCGAACCGGTCACTGAACTGGCCGTCGAACCCACTCCCCCTCCGGCGTCCGCCCGACGGGGCCGTCCCCGCAAGGTGCGCCAGGACGTCCAGCCCGAGAACCAGGCCGAGCCGGCTGCAGAGGGCGCTGCCCAGGAACAGCCCGCAGCCACTTTGCTCTCCACCGCTGGTGACGACCCGTTCGGGATCGATCCCCTCCTCTGATCTGTCATTCCGCCACACCTCTCCCGCACCTGAGCGACCGGCATGAGCACCCCGAAAAGCAGGCTGTTCGAGCGGGTCGAGGTGTTCACCCGGGCCACGACGGATGCACTGAATAAGGCGATCAGCGAGGTGCTCGATGCCAGGAGTCCCTGGCAGCTGCTCTATCGCCTCAGCCGCATCGTCTTTCTGGGTCTGGTGCTGTATCTCGGCTGGATCCTGGTCGTCGTTCAACCGGATCTGGCCAAGCGGTTGATGCTTCCCACCGGCCAGACCCTGGCGCAGCGCTACGGCCAGCACAAGGAGCAGGTGCAGACCCTGTTGCGCTCCGCCATCGGTGCCGAAACTTTTGGCCTCAACACTCTGCTGATCGCCAACTGGGACGGAGCCGCCACGCTCCAGGTGCTGGCCGCCGAAGGCCGTACCCCGCAGCTGCCCCTCCAGTCGGGCCAAGAGGCCCTGGTGAACGTGGCGATGGCCAAGGTCCTCGGTCATGCCGCCCTGGGCCTGTGTGAAAGCGAGCGCCCTCTGGCCTTGAACCTCGATGAGAGCGAACTCCCCCGGGGAACCAGCCTGATGATCTGCCCGATCGGTTGCACCACCAGGGCCCAGCCCACCGGCCTGCTCGTCGCCCTCTACGACCGTCCCAGCCGCGCCCTGATCACTGACCCCATCCCCGCGAACAACGCCCTGGCCGCCCGCGAGCTGTTGCAGCGCCGTCAGCGCGAGCAGCTGATGCTGCTCTCACGTCGGCTCGGTCAGTTGCTGGAGGGGGAGTGACAGGTGCTCCGTGCAAGGCAAGAGAAGACGAATGCTTCCAGCCATGGCCACCACCTCGTCCACGCCTGATATCACCGCTGCTGACAGCTCCCCCGCGGTGACGCCCGAGACGGCGCCGTCGCCAGCAACCGCGGCTGCCACCACCTCAGAATCCGTCACCACACCGGCGACACACGCTCCTGATCCCGCAACTCCGCAAACCCCGCCGACGGGCCCCGATACCAGCGGC
>Ga0194063_10001001_pt1 | contig 19241 bp, 17 predicted proteins | sample SepL3720m_MetaG_FD_155459 | JGI IMG/M metagenome (GOLD analysis project Ga0194063, IMG submission 155459) | Anoxic zone freshwater microbial communities from boreal shield lake in IISD Experimental Lakes Area, Ontario, Canada - Sep2016-L373-20m | ecosystem: Environmental > Aquatic > Freshwater... | reverse complement strand
ATGAGCAGCTGCGCCAGAAACTTCACGCCGCCACCGGTCTCGACGATGTCGTCGACCTGGCCAGCAGCCATGGCCACACCATCAGCAAGGTCACCCTGCTCAAGGCCCATGCGGAAGCCATCAGCCAAGCCCCTGACCACAAACTCGAAGCGATCAACAGCTGGGGCGATGCCCTGATGCACGCCTTCGGCGCCAGCGACAAGGACTGAAATCCCCTCGGAGGCGTCCGGGAATGACCACAGTCCTGTTGTGAAAGATCACAGATCCAGGCTGGGGGGCCATATCTGGCCATGGTGAAGCCGCACACCGTGGCCAGGGTCCGATGCAGCAGCTGCTGCCACCCCTCAATGATCACAACCTGCCCTGGATGGACACCCTCCATCCGATCGTCGTTCACTTCGTCATCGCCATGGCGGTGATCAGCGTCGTATTCGATCTGATCGGCGTTGTACTGCGGCGACCCAACCTGTTTGAGGTCAGCTTCTGGAATCTGCTGTTCGCCACGGCAGCCATCTTCGTGGCGATCATCTTTGGCCAGGTCGAAGCCGGCCTTGCGGATCCCTACGGCGCCTCCCGCTCGATCCTCAATCTGCACAGCACCCTGGGCTGGTCGCTGGCGGGCATCCTCTCGCTGCTCACCGGCTGGCGCTACGTGCTGCGCAACCGTGATCCAGAAAGCCTGCCGCTGCCGTTCCTGGCGGCAGGAGGCGTGCTGGCCCTGCTTGTGGCGGTGCAGGTCACCCTGGGCAACCAGCTGATCTGGGTCTACGGTCTGCACACCGTGCCAGTGGTGGCCGCGGGACGCGCCGGATTGATCTGATGGCCTTCCCCCTGCTCCTGCCCGCCGCATCGCGGCCCCAGCTGCTGCTGGAGATCACCACCCTGCCGGCCGACTCGCCGATCAGTCAGCTGTCCAGTTGGCTGGGTCCCAACGATCTGCCCTACAGCCTGCCGATCCATCCGACCCTGGTTCATTTCACGATCGGCCTGTTCGTGATCGCCATCGCCTTCGACATCGCCGGCGCCCTCTATCCGATTGAAAAGCGGGTGTTCCGCTTTCTGGCCCTGCCGATCACCCGGGCCGGCTTCCACGACGTGGGTTGGTACAACCTGCTGGCCTGCGCCGTGGTCAGCTTTTTCACGGTGGCGGCCGGTTTCTTCGAGATGCTGCTGGCGGTGCCGATCCCCGGTGTCACCAGCACCATCGGCCTGCAGAGCATGGAAACCATGCTTCTGCATGGCGTCGGTGGCGTTGCCATCCTGCTGGCGATCATCGCCATGACGGTCTGGCGCGGCTATCAGCGCTTCCTCTGGCGCCGCGACATGGGGCGCCAGGTGCAATGGCTGTACCTGCTGGTGGGCCTCGGCCTGTTTCTGGTCATCGGCCTGCACGGCACCCTCGGAGCCGAGTTGGCGGGCGAATTCGGCGTCCACATCACCGCCGACCAGCTCCTGGCCACCGGGGCCGATCTCCGCAACGCCCTCCCTTAGGGCTTCCTCCCCCATGACCTCCTCGTCCCCACGCCGCCCCGGCCCCATCGCCCTGGCAGCCCTGGCCCTCTGGATCGGCCTGCTGGTGCTGATCAGTGTCTGGATGGCCGGCCAGGCCTATCACTGGCTGCCCGTGCAGGCCTCGAATGCCGCTCCCCTGGTGGATGGGCTGTTCAGCTTCGAGACCGGCTTGGGCAGCTTCGTTTTCCTTGGCGTGATGTCGGTCATCGCCTGGGTGGTGGTGATGCATCGGGCCGAGAAATACGACATCAGCGATGCCGAACCGATCGAGGGCAACACCAAACTGGAGGTGATCTGGACCCTGATTCCCCTGGCCATCGTCATGGGTATCGCGATCTACGCCATGCGGATCAACCATGAGCTTGGCATCCTCGGCCCGATGGAGCACATCCATCCCCACAACGCCATTGAGGCGCAGGGCGGCTACCCGGGCGATCGGCTGCCGGCCGAATCGATTGAAGTGATCGCCCGCCAATGGTCCTGGGAGTTTCGCTATCCAGGCGCCAAGGTCTCCTCCACCGAGCTGCATCTACCAGTGGACAAGCCGGTCACCTTCCGGCTCACCTCCGATGATGTGATCCATGGCTTCTACATCCCAGCCTTCCGGCTCAAGCAGGATGTGATTCCCGGCAAGGCGATCGACTTCACCCTCACCCCCACCCGCGAGGGTCGCTATCGGCTCAGGGATTCCCAGTTCAGCGGCACCTGGTTCGCGACCAACCAGGCCGATGTGGTTGTACAAAGTGCCGATGCGTACCAATCCTGGTTGAAACAGGCTGCTTCCGAACCTCTACAGAGCGGCCTCAGTGATGCCGTTGGCGAATATGACAAGCGGCAGAAGCAGAGCAATCCAGGCTGGGCCACCGTGCGTCCCGCTCCTGCCCCTCAGGTGAACGTTCCCGGTTCCAACACCCTCCCCCACGACTCCTGAGGCCATGACCAGCACGATTCCCCTCGTCAATTCAGAAGAAGGCCAAAGCTGGACCCGCTACTTCGGCTTCAACACCGATGCCAAGGTGATTGGCATCCAGTACATCGTAGTCGCCTTCTTCTTCTTTCTGATTGGTGGCTTTCTCGCCATGATCATCCGAGGCGAATTGATCACGCCGGCCTCCGATCTCGTGGATCGCACCGTGTACAACGGGCTCTACACGATGCACGGAACAATCATGTTGTTCCTGTTTATCTTCCCGATTCTCAACGGGCTCAATAATCTGCTGATCCCCACCATGATCGGCGCCCCCGACATGGCCTTCCCACGACTGAATGCCGTGGCGTTCTGGTTGGTACCCATCTTCGGCAGCCTGCTGATCGCCAGCTTCTTTGTGCCAGGCGGGCCTGCTTACTCCGGCTGGTGGTCCTATCCGCCGGTGAGCATCCAGAACCCCCTCGGCAACCTGATCAGCGGTCAGGGCCTGTGGCTGGTGGCCGTGGCTCTTTCGGGCGTGTCTTCAATCATGGGGGCCGTGAATTTCGTCACCACGATCCTGCGCATGCGCGCCCCGGGCATGGGATTCTTCCGCATGCCCGTGTTCTGCTGGACGGCCCTGGCTGCCCAGAGCCTGCAGCTGATCGGCCTGCCCGCCCTCACCGGCGGCGCCATCATGCTGCTGCTGGATCTGACCGCCGGCACCTCCTTCTACAGGCCTGAAGGGGGCGGTGATCCCGTGCTTTACCAACATTTTTTCTGGTTCTATTCACACCCGGCTGTCTATGTGATCATCCTGCCGGTGTTCGGCATCTTTTCCGAACTTTTTCCAGTCTATTCACGCAAGCCATTATTCGGCTATGTTTACGTTTGCCTTGCCTCCTTCATCATTGTTGGCCTGGGCCTGGTCGTCTGGGTACACCACTTCTTCCCAAGTGGGGTACCTGAGTGGATGCGCAACCTGTTCATGTTCACCACGATGTTGATCGCGGTTCCCACCGGTGTGAAGGTGTTCGCCTGGCTAGGCACGATCTGGCGAGGCAAGCTGCAGCTCACCACACCAATGCTGTTCTGCCTGGGCGGCTTGATCAACTTTGTGTTCTCCGGCATCACCGGCATCATGCTGGCCACAGTGCCGATCGATATTCACGTCAATAATACGTACTTCGTCGTCGGGCATTTCCACTACGTGATCTACGGCGCCGCCGTGATGGGCATCTTCGCCGCCATCTATCACTGGTTCCCCAAGTTCACCGGTCGCATGCCCTACGAGGGGCTGGGCAAGCTGCACTTCCTGCTCACCTTCGTCGGCGCCAATCTCAACTTCCTGCCCATGCATCCCCTCGGCCTGATGGGGATGCCGCGCCGGGTTTCCTCCTACGACCCGGAGTTCGCCTTCTGGAATGTGCTCGCCAGTCTGGGCGCCTTCCTGCTGGGTGTCTCGATCATCCCCTTCCTGCTCAACATGATCAGTTCCTGGGCCCGCGGTCCGCGGGCCACCCATAACCCCTGGAATGCGATCGGCCTGGAGTGGTTGCTGCCCTCTCCGCCACCGGAGGACAACTTCGGCGAGCATGTGCCCACCGTGATCAGTCGCCCCTACGGCTACGGCAGTGGTGAACCGCTGGTGGAGCACCAGGCCGAGATCGAGAAAGCGCTCATCCTGCAAGAGGCGACCCGATGACCAGCACCCCCATCCCCCCTCCCGGCCAGGCCGCCAGCCACGGCGAAGGCCAGCACGCCAGTCACAATCTCACTGGCTTCATCATCTTTCTGTGCTCAGAGAGCGTCATCTTTCTGGCGTTCTTCAGTGGCTACGCCATCCTGCGCCTCTCCGCCCTCGACTGGCTGCCCGCCGGTGTGGACGGCCTCGAATGGCGCATGCCGCTGATCAACACGGTGGTGCTGGTCTCCAGCTCACTGACGATGGTGGTGGCGGAACACTTCAAGGCCAAGGAGAAGATCTGGCTGTTCCGCGGTTTCTGGCTGCTGACCATGGCCATGGGGGCTTACTTCCTTTACGGCCAGGCGGTGGAATGGAGCGGCCTCAAGTTCGGCTTCACCTCCGGCACCTTCGGTGGCACGTTCTATCTGCTCACCGGCTTCCACGGCCTGCATGTGGCCACCGGCATTCTGCTGATGGGCCTGATGCTGTTCAAATCCTTCATCCCCGGCAACTACAGCGGCGGCGAAGAGGGGGTGAAGGCCACCTCTCTGTTCTGGCACTTTGTGGATGTCATCTGGGTCATCCTGTTCGTGCTGCTTTATGTCTGGAGGGCCTGAATCATGATTATCGATGACAGCCATTACGACGTGATCCTGATCGGCAGCGGCGCCGGCGGCGGCACCCTGGCAGCCACCCTGGCCGATTGCGGCCGCTCCGTGTTACTGCTGGAGCGCGGTGGCGTCTTGCCCCAGGTCGACCAGAACATCTCCGACGTGGATCTGTTCCGCAAGGAGCGCTATCACCCCGACGAGAAATGGTTCGGCACCGACGGCGATCCCTTCTCACCCCAGATGGTGCACGCCATCGGCGGCAACACCAAGATCTGGGGCGGCGTGCTCGAGCGCATGCGCGAACAGGAGTTCAGCGGAGTCAACTTGCAGGAGGGCCCCAGCCCGGACTGGGAACTGCGCTACACCGACCTGGCTCCCTGGTATGAGCGGGCCGAGAAGCTCTATCACGTTCATGGTGTGGCCGGGGCCGATCCCACCGCCCCCGCCCGTGAAGGCGCCTATCCAGCCGCCCCAAGGCCCGTGGAGCCGTTCCTGGTGGAACTGCGCGCCGCCCTGGAGCGCCAGGGCCTCCATCCCTACGACCTGCCCCTGAGCTGGTCCGATTCGGCCGTCGATCCCACAGGCGATGCCGAGCTGTTCGGCGTCAATGCGGTGCGATCCAGCAGCAACGTGGTGGTGAAGGAGAACGCCCGCGTCGTGCAGCTGCACGTCAACCCCACCGGCCAGGAAGTGCGCGGCGTTGAGGTGGACATCGCAGGCCAGCGCTGGCTGTTCCAGGGCCATCAGGTGGTGCTGGCCGCCGGCGCGATCGGCACCCCGGAGATCCTGCTGCGCTCCGCCACCGAGCACCACGCCCGGGGCCTGGCCAACGGCTCGGATCAGGTGGGCCGCAATCTGATGAAGCCCCAGCTCACCACGATCCTGCAGCTGGCGGCGGCCGCCAACTCGGGTCGCTACGCCCGCAGCCACGGCATCACCGACTTCTATTGGGGCGACAAGAACGTCAATTTTCCGCTCGGCTCGATCCACAGCGGCGGCGGCGTCCTCCAGGACGCCCTGTTCGCCGAATCGCCACCGGTGCTCTCCCTGGTGACCCGACTGCTGCCCGATTTCGGCATCGAGCAGCTCGCCTCGCGCTCGATCACCTGGTGGGCGATGAGCGCCGTACGGCCCGATCCCCACAACCGGGTGTTGCTGCGGGGCAGCCAGCTACAGATCCACTACACCGCCAACAACCGTGAGGCCCACGATCGCCTCGTCTACCGCTGGATCGACAGCCTCAAGGCGGTGGAGGCCGATCCCCTGACCCTGGTGGCCAAAGCGGCCCCCACCCATCCCCGCGGCGAGGCCCCTCTACCGGTGATCGGCGGCGCCTGCGGCACCTGCCGCATGGGTTCGGATCCGGCCACCTCGGTGGTGAACCTCGAGGGCCGCAGCCATGAGCTGCCCAACCTCTGGATCGTCGACGCCAGCGTCTTGCCCTCCTGTCCGTCAGTGGGCATCGGCCTGACGGTGATCGCCAACGCTCTGCGCATCGGCGAAGCCCTGAGGGCCTCCCTGTGACCTCCAGCACCACGTCTACCGACGTCATTGACGCCCTGAGCTCCTCCGAAATCCGGCGCATCGCCGAGCGCGACCACGACGTGGCGCCCTGGGGCCTCTGGGGCACCTATCTGAGCGAGCGCCAGTGGGGCACCGTGCGGGAGGACTACTCCGCCGACGGCGACGCCTGGACCTCCTTTCCCCATGACCACGCCCGCTCCAGGGTCTATCGCTGGGGTGAAGACGGCCTGCTGGGGCTGTGCGACGAACAGTGCCGCCTCTGCTTTTCGCTGGCCCTGTGGAATGGTGCCGATCCGATCCTCAAGGAGCGGCCCTTCGGGCTCGGCAATCCGGAAGGCAACCATGGCGAAGACCTCAAGGACTATTTCTTCCATCTCGCCAACACGCCCACCCACAGCTTCATGCGGGCGCTCTACAAGTATCCGCAGCGAGCCTTTCCCTATGAAGATCTGCGCACGGAGAACGGCCGCCGCGGACGCGACCAGCCCGAATACGAACTGATCGACACCGGCATCTTCAACGAGAGTCGCTACTTCGATGTCGTCATTGAATACGCCAAGGCAGGACCGGAAGATCTGCTGATCCGGATCAAGGCCACCAACCGCGGCCCCGAAGCCGCACCCCTGACCCTGTTGCCCAGCCTGTGGCTGCGCAACACCTGGCGCTGGGGCTATCCCGACGAAGTCGAGCACCAGATCAGCCTGGCGGCCCCAGCTGACAACGATCCCACCAGCGACGCCATCGTCACCGATGCCATCCCCCACTTGGGGGTGTATCAGCTCGACTGCCAGCAGCCCGGCAGCTGGATCTTCACCGACAACGAAACCAACAGCGAGCGGCTCTGGGGCCAGCCCAACGCCACACCCTTCCAGAAGGACGGCTTCCATCGCCATGTGGTCAACGGCAAAGCCGGTGCGGTGAACCCCGCCCTGCACGGCAGCAAGGCGGGCCGGCTGCTGCAGCACACCCTGGCTGCCGGCGAGGAGTGGCTGGTGGAGCTGCGCCTGCGCCGCGTCGATGGCAAGTCTGAGGCCGCAGCGGAGCCAGACAGCGCAGACGGCTCCACCCTTCCCTTTTCAGACGCCTTTGCAACGATCTTCGCCGACCGCGAACGGGAGTGGCTGGAGTACTTCGACCAACGGGTGCCGGGGCTGTCCGAGGACGACCGCCGCATCCATCTGGCCGGCACGGCCGGCCTGCTCTGGTGCAAGAAGTACTACGGCTGGAGCGTGATGCGCTGGCTGGAAGGGGACCCCACCGGCACCCCTCCCCCCAGCGAACGCCAGCACACCCAGAACGCCTACTGGAAACGGCTGCACGCCCACGACGTCATCTCGATGCCGGACTGCTGGGAATACCCCTACTTCTGTCAGTGGGATCTGATGTTCCACGCCGTGGCCTTCGCCCTCTTCGATCCGGCCACGGCCAAGGAGCAGTGCATGCTGCTGCGCAAACCCCACTACACCGCCCCCAACGCCCAGACGCCGGCCTACGAGTGGGCCCTCTCCGATCCCAATCCACCGATCGGAGCCTGGGCGGCGATGCGCATCTATCAGATCGATCGCAAGCAGAGCGACGCCCCCGACCTGGGCTTTTTACGCGCGGCCCTGCGCAAGCTGATCCTGGAATACGGCTGGTGGGCCAACCGCAACGACCGCTCCGGTGACAACGTCTTCGAGGGGGGCTTCCTGGGCCTCGACAACATCGCCGTGTTCGATCGGCGCTTCCCTTTGGCCGACGGCAGCATCATCGAGCAGTGCGACGGCACCGCCTGGATGGCCTCGCTCAGTCTCAACCTGCTGCAAATCGCCGTGGAACTGAGCCGTGAGGAGCCGGAATACGCTGACATCTGCGAGCGCTTCGTCGTCGATTTCGTGCAGCTGGCGATCGGCCTCAACAAGCCCAGCGGCCGCGATTACGTCAACTGGGATGAGGAGGACGGCTTCTACTACGACGTGATCAAACGACCGGACGGCAGTGTCGACTACCTGCGCACCCGTTCGCTCTCGGGCCTGGTGCCGCTGCTGGCGGTGCAGAGCTTCGACATCGACACCGTGCAACGGCTACCGATGCTCGACGTGACCAACACACTGGCCTGGTTCACCCACGAGCGCACCACCCCCTCCTGGATGGTGCACAACCTGGGGATCTGGAACAACGACCGGGTGCTGTTCACGCTCGTGCCCAGAGAGCGCCTGCAACGCATCTGCGAACGACTCTTTGATGAGGAAGAGTTTCTCTCTCCCTACGGCATCCGTTCCCTGTCCAAAGTGTACGAAAAGCACCCCTACACCTACACCGAAGGCAGCCAGAGCCAGACCCTCACCTACAGCCCCGCCGACAGTCCGGTGGCCATGTTCGGTGGCAACTCCAACTGGCGCGGCCCGGTGTGGATGCCGATGAACTTCCTGTTGATCGAATCGCTGCAGAAGTTCGCCCATTTCTACGGCGACAGCTTCAAGGTGGAGTTCCCCAGCCGTTCCGGCAACTGGATCACGCTCTGGCAGGCCTCCCTGGAGCTGGAGAAGCGGCTGGTGGGCATCTTCCGCCGCGACGATCAGGGGCGCCGCCCCTTCAACGGTGATGTGGAGACATTCCAGAACGATCCCCACTGGCGCGATCTGATTCTGTTCAACGAGTACTTCCACGGCGACAACGGCAGCGGTGTCGGCGCCTCCCATCAGACGGGCTGGAGCGCCATGGTCTGCAAGATGCTCAACCAGCTCTCCCGCTACCCCGACGGCTGAAGCCCTCCTGCGTATCGGCATGGCCTTCCCTTCGGGCCCACCGTCGGGTTGCCGCTCAGACGCCTTGCTTCGTTGCTCTCCGCCCAGCGATCACCCGCTCCCCCCCACCATCATGAGCTCCCCGTCCTCCAGCGCCGCTGCCGTTTCCGCCGCGATCGCCGGTCCGAGCTTCCACGCCTCGCCCTTGCCTGAAGCGGCCCAGCGGCAGGTGGCCAACGGCGCCCACTTCGACGTGGTGATCATCGGCAGTGGGGCCGGTGGCGGCACCCTGGCCCGCCATCTGGCCGCCACAGGTCTGAAGGTGCTGGTGCTGGAGCGGGGCGACTGGCTGCCCCAGGAACCGCAGAACTGGGATGCCGATGCGGTGTTCCAGCAGAACCGCTACGTCTCGAAGGATCCCTGGCTCGACAAACACGGCAAGGCTTTCCAGCCCGGTAGCCATTACTTCGTCGGCGGCGCCACCAAGATGTACGGCGCCGCCCACTTCCGTCTGCGCCAGCAGGACTTCGAGGAACTCGCCCACTTCGACGGCAGCTCGCCGGCCTGGCCGCTGCGTTATTCGGACTTCGAGCCCTGGTATCAGCAGGCCGAGGAGATGTATCACGTGCACGGCCAGCGCGGTGAGGATCCCACCGAGCCGCCCTGCAGCGGCCCCTATCCCCATCCGCCGGTGGCCCATGAACCGCGCATGCAGAAGCTGGTCGACGACCTGCGCTCAGCCGGGCTCCATCCCTTCCACGCCCCCAGCGGTGTGTTGCTCGATGAGGCCAACCTGGCCTTCAGCCGCTGCCGCAAGTGCAACTGCTGCGATGGTTTCCCCTGCCTGGTGCACGCCAAGTCGGACGCTGAGGTGCTGGGCATGCGGCCGGCCCTGAGCTCGCCGACGGTGTCACTGCTGACCCGGGCCCAGGTGAAACGGCTGGTCACCGATGAAGCCGGCCGCACGGTGAAAGCGGTGGAACTGGAACGGGACGGCGAACCGATGACGGTGAGCGGTGATGTGGTGGTGGTGAGCTGTGGCGCCGCCAACAGCGCCCGGCTGCTGCTGATGTCAGCGAACGACAAGCATCCCCGCGGCCTCGCCAACGGCTCCGACCAGGTGGGCCGCCACTACATGTTCCACAACAGCAAGGCGATGGTGGCCCTGGCCCACGAGCCGAACCACACCGTGTTCCAGAAAACGGTGTGCGTCAACGACTGGTATCTCGGCGATGCCGACTTCGACTACCCGATGGGCAACATCCAGATGACCGGCAAAACCCGCGGCACGATCATGAAGGGCTATGCGCCGCTGGAAACCTTCCTGATGCCGGGCTGGAGCATGGACAAGATCGCCGAACACGCGCTCGACTTCTGGATCTCCAGCGAAGATCTCCCCGATCCCAACAACCGGGTGACGGTGACCGGTTCCGGCCAGATCCAGCTGAGCTACACCCCCAACAACCTCACCGCCTCGGCGCGCCTGGTGAGCCGATTGGAGGGCATGCTCGATCGCCTCTATCTGCGCAACCACCTGGTGGAGCGCCAGATCTACATCGCCAACAGCATGGGCATCGCCGCCGTGGGCCACCAGGCCGGCACCTGCCGCTTCGGCAGCGATCCGGCCAGCTCGGTGCTGGATCTCAACTGCAAGGCGCACGAACTCGACAACCTCTATGTCGTCGATACCAGCTTCATGCCGACGATCGGCGCCGTGAACCCCTCGCTCACCGCCATCGCCAACGCCTTGCGGGTGGGCACCCATCTGGTGGAGCGGTTGAAGGGTTGAGCCGGCAACGGCGCCCCGGGTTCTGGTTCCAGCCGCCAGCTGCGTTCCTGCCTGCGGCAGCGGCCGGATCCGCCAGCGGCCTTGCCCTGGCGGGGTTGTCCTGATCCTGGGGCAGGCTGGGCTGAGGCAGGGCTGAGTGGAGATGCGCACCATGGACCCTGGCCCTGCGGACCCTCGCCCTGTGGAGCCATTGCCGACGGACCGGCGCAGCGACGGACCGCTGTCCCATCCCGAGCAGCGGGTGCTGGTGGCCCTGGGCACGGCCTGGGCGCTCACAGCCGGCTGGTTTCTGTTCTGGCCGGTGCCCACCGAGGTGATCGGCCGGGGCGTCGTGATCGTGCCCGGCGGCGCCACCGTGATCGATTCGCGAGCCGAGGGCCAGATCCTCGACCTGCCGCTGCGGGTAGGAGCGGAGGTGCAGCGGGGCCAGACCCTGATCCGCCTCTACCTGCCCGCCCTGGAGCAGCAGCTGCGCCGCCAGGAGAAGGATCTGAGCGAACTGATCCGCATCAACGTCGATCTCGACCAGCGCGACCGGGGGCGACTGACCTCGGCCAGCCGGCTGCGGGACACAGCCCTGAGCAAACTTGAAGCCGACCGCCAGCGCTTTGAAGCCCTGCGTCGCATCTATGACCAGAAGGTGGCCGATTTCCGCCATCTGGCCCGCCGCGAAGTGGTGGCCCCCCTGGCCCAGGAGGTGGTGGCCAGCGAAGACCGGGCCGTCCAGCTGGGCAACAGCGTCGCCGACGTCGGCATCCGCCAGCGGGAGGCGATCGACGTCTGGGAGAAGGTGAAGCTGGAGATCGACACCGAGGCCCAGCACCGTCGCTATGCCATCGACGATGCCCGCCGGGCCGTGCGGGTGACCCAGGCCCAACTGCGTTACGACGGCACCCTCAGCGCCGATCGCGACGGACGCATTCTCGATCTGCAGGTGGTGCGCGGCCAGACCGTCAAGGCGGGCGAACGGCTCGGCACCCTCGGCAGCCGCCGGGGAGAAGCGCTGCGGGCCGTGGCCTACTTTGCGCCGGCCGACGCACGGCGGTTGCGGCCGGGATTGGCGATGGAGGTGGTGCCGGACTGGAACGAACGGGGCCGCTTCGGCGGCATTCGCGGTCGGGTGAAGCGGGTGAGCCTGCTGCCCGCCACCCCTGAGGACGTCAACACCACCATGGGCAATCCCCAGCTGGCGGAAGCCCTGGTGCGCAACGGCCCCGTGCTGCGCACCGAGATCGACCTGCTGAGCGCAGCCCCGGAGCGCTCGCGCTCAGGTCGACGATCCAGCCTGGACGGCTATCGCTGGACGATCAGCCGCGGCAGCAGTGTCTTCCCGATCCGCGAAGGGCTGACGCTCAAGGCCCATGGCTACGTGGAATGGCGCACCCCGGCCAGCTACCTGTTGCCGATCCTGCGCGACCTCACCGGCAGCTACCGCACCCTGCGCCAGCAGGAGCGCCAGGATGACCGCGAGCTGCGCCAGCGGGGCACGCTGCCATGACCAGGGACAACACCCCCTCAGCGACGACCGCCGGCAGCCTGCGCCACGAACTGCCCTGGCTGGCCCTGGAGGCCGCCTTGCTGGTGGTGCTGCTGCACGCCAACGCCCCGGAGGTGTGGTTCTGGTTCGCAGCCCTGCTGGTGCTGCTGATCTGGCGGACCATGGCCTGGCAGAACCGGCGCTGGGAACGGCTCCAGGCCGAAGTTCAGGAGCCGCCGAACACCAGCGGCAGCTCCACCGGCAACCCCGGCTGAGGCGGCACCGGCAGCAGTTCGCGCAGCAGCTGGGCGTAGCTCACATTGGCCAGCGTGGTCGATTCGGCCACCCCCTCCATCGCCCCGGTGAGGGTGGAGACGGTGACGGCCACATCGCTGTAATCGGCCAGTCCCAGCTGATAGCGGGCGCGCACGTCGCGGAAGGCCTCGCGCGAGGCGCTGTAGGAGGCGCGGGCCGCCACGATCTGGCCCAGGGCGGCGCGATGGTCGTAGAAGGCGGCCTCCAGCCGCTGGCGGATGGCATTGCGCTCCCGGGCCAGGTTCTGATCGGTGCGGGCGGCGGCGGCGCGGCTGGCGGCCACCGCTCCGGCGGTGACGCCGCCATCGAAGAAGCGCCAGTGCAGCTGCAGGCCGGCGGCCCAGTCGGCGCTTTGATTGAGCAACTGGGGGATATGGGCCGAGCCGCAACAGCCCTCCAGCTGGATCAGGGGCTGGGTGATCACCCCCTCGCCATAGCCGGCTGAGGCCACCAGCCGCAGGCTGGGCAGCAGCTCGGCGGCGCGGCGATCAGCCTGGCGCAGCAGGGCATCCCGGGCGGCCTGCAGGGCCTTGAGCTGGGGGTTGTCGCTCCAGCCGCGCAGGATCGTCGGCTCCAGCTCCAGGGGCCAGGGTGGCTGGAGGCGCACCGCCTCGCTGGCCCGCAGGCTGACATCAAAGGGAACGTTGATCAGGTTGCTGAGCTGGCGCTGGCGGCTGAGCCGCAACGCCTCGGCCTGCTCCAACCGATAACGGCTCTGTTGCAGGGAGGCCTCGGCCCGCAGCAGATCGAGCCGTGGCACCAGCCCCACCTGCTTGAGCGCCGCCACCTGATCACGCACCACCGTGTCGCTGGCGACGACGGCCTGGCGAATGCGCTGCAGCTGATCGGCGAGCTGCAGGCCGTAGTAAGCGAGGCTGACATCCAGCTGCAGCTGACGCAGCCGATCCCGATAACGCTGACGCGAGGCCTTGAGGCTGTCGTCGGCCTCAGCGATGGCGGCGGCGCGGCCCGGGCTGATCAGCTCCCAACCCAGCTCCATCCGGGCGGCCGCGGCGCCGACATTGGTCTGCAGCACATTCCAGCCCTGCGGCTTGACCAGAAACGGCGATCCCACCGGGTAGAAGCCGACGTTGTCGGTCCAGACCGAGCTGTAGGAGCGCTCCTGGCGATAGCCACCCGCCAGGTTCAGGCCCAGCTCGGGCCACCAGCGCCCCCGGGCCGAACCAACCAGATCCTGCTGCTCGCGCACGCTCAGCACGGCGGCGGCCAGGTCGGGATCGTTGCGCAAGGCCACCGCCAGGGCCTCCGCCAGAGTGAGCCGCTGGCGGCGCGCGATCCGCACCGCCTCAGGCGTGGTGGGCAGGGCCGTGGCAGCCGGAGCCGGCAGAGCCGGAGCCGACAAAACCGGAGCCGACAGGCTGGCTCTGGCCGCGCTGTCGGCCGCAGCAGAACCGGGAGCATCAGGCTCCACCGATCCGTTCAGCAAGCTGCGATCGAGCAGCAGCAGATCGTGCTGGAAGCCCTCCAGGCTGCGCAACAACGCCGACGAGGGGGGCGGCAGACGGCGCGGTTGCGGCGCTGGAATCAGCGGCTGGGCCGAAGCCGGCGTCAACGTCGGCGCCACAATTGCCAGCAGCGCAAGGGGCCGCCCAGGGGCGAAGCCATGCCAACGGAGCCGGATCATGGCGGCTGGGTCCCCGGAGATGGCGGCGCTGGTGGCGAGGCGGCCCCGGGCAGCCGGGGCGGCGAAGCCGCAGCATGGGCAACCGTGGAGTGGGAAGCCTGCATCAGATCGTGGAGCCCCAGGCTGGTGCGGGCCAGGCAGCCGATCGAGAAGCAGATGGCAGCGCTGCCGAACAGGCCCAGCTTCGCCTCCTGGGTTTCGCCCTCGATGCGGGTCATGGCCAGCAGCACCACGCCGGCCGCCAGCCAGGGCAGGGTGACGACCAGGGCGATCTGGGAGCGGGTCATCGCCATCAGCGCAGGCCCAGCTGCTGACGCAGTTGCAGCTCCAGCTGGCGCACGGCGTTGAAGCGGGCCATCGCCCAGCTCAGCTTGCAGACGCAGCCGATCGAGAAGCAGATCGAGGCATTGCCGAGCAGCCCCCAGGCGTTGCTCCGGAGCGCAAAATCCTCCTCCATCAACAGCCGCAGCGCCAGGATCACCAGCAGGCTGGCCACCACCCAGGGGCCATAGACCCAGCCGACAAAGAACTGATCCACAAACAGCCGACGCGGCGGCGTGGCCATGACATCGCAGCCCCAGGGGCCTCAACTCTGCCGGCCGCCTGGGGCAAACCCACTCGGGCGCGGCCGCCGGCCCAGCTGGCCATCAGGCTGACGCCAGCCGACGGGCCTAGCAACGGAAGCTACGGGGCTGGCGACGAAGCCACAATCGGCTCGCCGTTGGCATAGCGATTATGGAAGCGAAACCAGGCTTCCGCCGAGAGGGCGTCCGGGACAATTTTCCGAAACGCCTCCGGCTCCCCTTTGGGCCCTTTGTCACGCTCGAAGTAGAGAAACATGTGGTGCAGATCATTGAGCAGCAACCGCCGCAGCCAGATCGGCATGATCAGGCCATGGCGCACCGGCTCGCCACTGACCGTCTCCAGTGCCCCGGCCAGGGCCGCCAGATCACCCTGCCAGCTGATCACATCGAGACTGCGCCCGACCCAGGCTTCGGGGCGACAGAACATCACCGCAGCCGCACGGCCGATGTCATAGGTAGAGCAATACTTGATGGACTGATCAGTGAGAAATTTCACGACGCCCCGCTTTAAAGGATTCCAATTGCTGGCATCATCCAGGTTCTCAAAGAAGGCGCAGGGGCGAAGGATCGAATATGCAAGATCTGAATCCCTGAGATCGGCCTCCAACTGCACCTTGGCCTTGATGTGCTCCGTTTTGTCATCGAAGCATTCCGCATCGGCCACACTCATGAAGATCAGGTGCTGCACCTTCGCCCGCCTGGCGGCCTCAAAAGCCTGCCGGCCCTGCTGCACCTCTCGTGCGACTTTACGGCCAGCGGCACCGAAGTAATCCGTGATCACAAAGAGCTTTGTGGCTCCGGATTCGGCCAAGGCCCGATCCAGATCTTCAGCCTTGGTGTAATCACAGACGATCGGCGTCACACCCTGCTGGCGCAGCTTCTCGGGGGATGTACGCGTTGTCCCATAGACAGCAAATCCCGCCTCCGCCAGTGCCTGGCAGACATTCCGGCCCACCTTGCCCGTGGCACACAGCACCAACACCTTTTCAGCCGCCATGATCAAGTCATCAACCCCACGCACCCTGATTGCTTGAGCCGCAACCGTCAAGAAGGCACAGCATCGGCACCTGGTCACCTGATGGAAACCACGCTCTTCCGTCGCCCTGTGCTGGAACCGCCAGCCGAACCTCCCGTCCAAGCCATCCGCCTGCCCTGGCTGAGCGACGAATCAACAAGCGAAAGACTGCAGCATTAACACCGGCCCACCAGCCTCAGGCCAGGCGCCGGCGCAGGGTCAGCAGCAGCTTCTCGAACACCGGCGGCAGCGGCGCCTCGAACAGCAGCCGCTCGCCGCTGATCGGGTGGTCGAGGCCGAGGGCGGCGGCATGCAGGGCCTGGCCCGTGAGCTCCAACGGCAGATGGCGGCAGCGGCTGTAGGTGGGATCTCCCACGATCGGATGACCGACATGGGCGCAGTGCACCCGGATCTGGTGGGTGCGACCCGTGTCGAGCTTGAAGCGCAGCAGGGAATAATCGCCGAGCCGCTCGATCAGCTGCCAGTGGGTGCAGGCGTGGCGACCGGAGCCGTCGTGCACCACGGCGTATTTCTTGCGATCGACCGGATGGCGGCCGATGGCGCCGATGATCGTGCCGCTGTCCCCGTCGGGGACCCCATGCACCACCGCCAGATACTCGCGCGATGCGATCCGCTTCTGGATCTGCACCTGCAACTTCACCAGGGCGTCCTGGCTCTTGGCGACAACAATGCAGCCCGTCGTGTCCTTGTCGAGCCGGTGCACGATGCCGGGACGCATCTCACCGCCGATGCCGGGCAGGTCAGGGCAATGGTGCAGCAGGCCGTTGACCAGGGTGCCGTCCTTGTTGCCCGGGGCCGGGTGCACCGTCAGGCCGGCGGGCTTGTTGAGCACGATGATGTGGTCGTCCTCGTAGAGCACATCCAAGGGAATCGGCTGGGCCAGCAGATAGGGCAGGGGCTCTGGCGGCGGCATCCACAGCAGCACCGTGTCGTTGGGGCGCAAGGGTGTCTTGGCACGGCCGGTGACACCATTCACCCGCACATAACCAGCCTCGATGAACTTCTGGATACGGGCCCGGCTCTGCTCGGGCCGCTGCGCCACCAGCCAGCGATCCAACCGCATCGGCAGCGGTCTGGGGTAGTGCAGCGTCAGCAATTCACCTTCGCCCTCGCCGAACAGGCTCATGGACGCGCCACAAGATGGAAAGGACCCCAGGGAAGCGGCAAAACCGGCTCTCGATCAATTGGTCCAATCCTAAGGAGCCACTTCAGAGGCCAGGGCGGGAATCCGGCACTGGCCCATCGCCCAGGCCTGGGGCGACTGCCCACACCGCCGCAGAGGCGCTGTGAAAGCCAGAAGCACGGGCAACGAGGCCCGCAGAACAAGCCCCTGCAATCTTGGCCAAGGCCAGAGTTGCAGCGCCCAGGTCGCTCGTTCAGCGGCAAATGAGCAATGGGATCGAGAAGCGGACAAGGCCATCTCACGAACGCCCATCCTCGGCAACGGCAGGACAGCCGGGAGGCAGGTCCTGGCCGACGACAAATGAAGCCTTCACTGAAGCCAGCAACAGCAAGATTGTCGGGAGATGATTGATTGCTTCGGGCCAATATCGGCGCCCATAACACTGCAAGCGACAGCAGCCACGAAGCCAGAGCCCGGCGCCTGCCTTGAGCAGGAGCAGGAGATCCATCCAGCCCATGGGAACAAGGCGATCCAGATTTTGACCACATTCCTCGCCCCTATTCCGTTGATTTCACGACAGATTGCCGATCGGCAAAATTTCGCCGATTTTGTTGCAAAAATTGCAGCGATTGAATGCAAACATACAGCCAGATTTGTCCACGATTCAGCCAGAGGAAGCTCCATGTATAGCTGGCAGAAAACGATCCGAGCGTTCTGGCATCATCGACCTTCTCTGGAGAGCCACAGCAAGCCTGTATCCCCTCTACTTCGCTCACTCGCACGGATCGATTACGACGGAAGCCAACGGGGCTTCAACGCCACAGCAACCATCACCAAGGTCCAAACCAGAGGCCACAAGCCCTGGCTTGCCCCACCCAGCCCCCTGTACCAATGCAGCCCCAAGTTGTGGCACCGGCCCGAACGTCAGCAGCAATTTCAGGCAGATCGCTGCCCTGACCTGATTCAGAGCGCTGGGCCTAACCTGGCGAGCCCTCACTCAGGCTTTTGAGATGCACCTGGTTGCCAACTTCTGGCCTGGAGCAACCGCCGATCAGTTCCAGCAGGAGTCAGATACCCCTCCGGCCGCTGCGCAGCGGCCGGAGGGGTATCTGTTTCGCTCCGTAGCGGCGGTGGAGGGTGGCCTGCTGATCGTCGGTGTGTGGAGCGACAGAGCCGCCTATGACCACTACGCCACCCATCAGATGCTGAAGCAGATCGACAAGCCCGGTGGGATGGAAGGGCGGCCGATCCAACAGTCGGGCACCATCCTTGACTTGCAATCGAGCCTTCCTTGCTGCTGAGCAAGCTCCGCACAACGGCGCCGGGCGGGGCTGGAACCCAGCTGTCCCGCCGGTGGCGCCGATTCAGACCGAAGCGATCGCCTGCATGGCGATGGCGGCGATCGCCTGATCACTGGCCTTGGGCAGCTGCACATAGCGGCCGCCTGCAGCCTCGGCCAGCTCCTTGCCCATGCCGCTGCCGATGAACTTGCGCTCGGTGTCGATCACCAGCAGCTTGATGCCCAGGGGCCGGTAGCGGCTGGCCACCTGCTTCACCTCCTCCTTGAGGTCCACGGCTTCCTCCCCCTCCAGCGCCGGTTGCCCCAGGGAGCGGGCCAGGGGCACATTGCCGCGGCCATCGGTGATCGCCACCACCACCACCTGGCCCAGATCGCCGGTGGCCAGCGCATTGGCCGCGACGCGAGCGGCCTGGGTGAGGCCATGGGCCAGGGGCGAGCCACCGCCGCAGGGCATCGCTTCGAGCCGGCGGCGGGCGGCGGTGATCGAGCGGGTGGGCGGCAGCAGCACCTCGGCCTGCTCACCGCGGAAGGTGATCAGGGCGACTTCATCGCGGTTTTCATAGGCCTCGGTGAGCAGCCGGATCACGGCCCCCTTGGCGCTCTGCATGCGGTTCAGGGCCATCGAGCCGCTGGCATCCACCAGGAAGATCACCAGGGCGCCGGCCTTGCGCTGCAGCTGCTTGGCGCGCAGATCGCCGTCTTCGACGATCACCTTGCGCTGCGGTTCGCGCGCCCGGCGGGCCTTCTGGTACGGCGCCGCGGCTCGCAGGGTGGCATCGACGGCGATGCGTTTCACCGGCCCGCGGGGCAACATCGGCTTCACGTAGCGACCACGGCTGTCACTGAGCACCACGGCGCGGCTGCCGCTGCCGCCGCTCTTGGTCTTGGCGGCTGAGAACAGCAGCAGGTCGGGATCGATGGCGGTGGCCTCCGGATCGAGCAGGAACTCCTCCGGAATCGAGGGTGGGGCCTGGTCTTCCGGGCTGTCGTCCTCGTCGTTGTTGT
>Ga0194063_10001000_pt1 | contig 19260 bp, 12 predicted proteins | sample SepL3720m_MetaG_FD_155459 | JGI IMG/M metagenome (GOLD analysis project Ga0194063, IMG submission 155459) | Anoxic zone freshwater microbial communities from boreal shield lake in IISD Experimental Lakes Area, Ontario, Canada - Sep2016-L373-20m | ecosystem: Environmental > Aquatic > Freshwater... | reverse complement strand
GTGAAGGGGTGGTGAACCGCGGTCCAATCGCCGGTTTCATCGTCTTGGGCGAGCAGTGGGAAGTCGACCACCCACAGGAAGTTGTATGCGGTAGAATTCTTGTTCAGCTCCATCATCACGGCGGCTTCCGTGCGGACACGGCCGAGAATCGTGCTCACGCTTTCGCGCGAGCCCGCAGCGAAGAAGACGATGTCACCTTCGGCAAGATCGAGTTTGGCGACGACCGCGGCCTTTTCTTCATCAGTGAAGATTTTCCAAAGCGGGCTCTTGTATTCGCCGTTTTCCAGTTTGATGAACGCGAGGTTTTTGACGGGCAAACCGGCCTGCACCGCGATCTCATTGAGGCGGTTCATTTGGCCCGTGGTGATGCTAGCGAAGCCCTTGGCGTTGATCGCGCGGACGACACCGCCACCATCGAGGATGCTGCGGAAAATCTTGAACTCAGTCGCGGCGAACTCATCGCCAAGATCATTGATTTCCATGCCGTAACGGGTGTCCGGCTTGTCGGAACCATAGATATCGATCGCGTCGCGATAGGTCATCCGTGGGAAACTTTCTGGCACCGCGATGCCGAGGCCCGCCTTGAACATTGAAGCCAGCAGGCCTTCGACCAGTTTGATGATGTCTTCCTGTGTGACGAAGCTGGCTTCGATATCGATCTGGGTGAATTCCGGCTGGCGGTCGGCGCGTAAGTCCTCATCGCGGAAACAGCGGGCGATCTGGAAATACTTCTCCATCCCTGCCACCATCAACAGCTGCTTGTACTGCTGGGGGGCCTGTGGCAAGGCGTAGAAACGACCGGGGTTGAGGCGCGATGGAACGAGGAAATCGCGGGCACCTTCTGGCGTCGGGTTTGACAAGATCGGCGTTTCGATTTCGTAAAAGCCAGAATCGTCGAGATAACGGCGGGCGGCGGAAGTGATGATGCTGCGCTGGCGGATGTTCTGGCTCATGCGCGGACGGCGCAGGTCGAGATAGCGGTACTTCATCCGCAAATCTTCGTTGGAAAGCTCCTTATCGAGTTGGAATGGCAACACGTCGGCCTTATTGACGACCCTGAGCTCCACGGCCACGATCTCTATGCTACCCGTGGCGATCTTTGAGTTTTCCGAGCCTTCGAGACGCTTGGAAACGCGGCCGACCACTTGCACCACGTCCTCTTCACGCAGTGTGTGCGACAGGGCTGACACCTCTGGATTCTCGTCGGGGTGAAACACGCACTGGGTGAGACCTTCCCGGTCGCGCAAATCAATAAAGATGACGCCGCCGTGATCCCGTGCGGAGTTAACCCAACCAATGAGCGTGACAGTTTGACCGATGCGGGATTCACGGAGTTCGTTGCAATGATGGGAGCGCATAAAGAAAGAATTTAGAAGAGTTTAACCACAGATGGACAGGATGAACACAGATGGAAGAGATGTGATTAAGATTGGAGTAGAGGAAACTCTGGAGGCGTCAGGGTGACTCGGCGAAATTGGAGCTTGGCGTTTTTAAAATTCAGAATCAGGCCGACTTGCAGATGAGTAGCACGAAGATAGTTAAGCATTCGACCCACTTCGTGATCGCCAATTCGTTCGATCGTTTTTGTTTCGACGATGACTTTCCCAAAAACCACCAGGTCCGGGATGTATTCTCCCACGGTGACTTCACGGTAGAGAATGGGAAAATAGACCTGCTGGGCAAAAGGAATATTCTGATGAAGAAATTCGACGGTTAGCGCCTGCTCGTATGGCTTTTCGTGAAAGCCATGCCCTAACGCATTGAGGACAGAAAAAGCGCAACCGATAATTTTCTCTATCTCCTTCACATGAAGTCCATCTCTTCCATCTGCATCCATCCCGTTCATCTGTGGTTGAAATTCTTTAGGCCAGCAGCGGGCCGTCGGGTTGGAGGAGGCGATCGGTTAGCCAATCGACGGCGTTGGCCGCATTACCCGATTCTTCGGTACGGCTGGCGAGAACTTTGAGTTTTAGCTCGGGATATTCAGCGCCAACGACGAGGGCGAAGCGGGCACCCAGTTTTTCGGCACTTTGGAATTGCTTGGCGACTTTGGGCGCGCCCAGCGGTAGATCCGCGGAAATCCCGGCACGGCGCAGATCGGTGACGAGACGCAGCGATTCGGCGCGCTTGGTCTCGTCGGCCACGACCACAAAAACAGCGCAGTTCGCGGCGTTGCGCTGGAGCCAGACTTCCAACTGCATCGCGGCGTGCGTCGTTTCCTCAATGAGGTTGCGAATGACATAGTCGCCCATCGCAAAGCCGGTGGCGGACATATCCACCGCGCCGTCGGAAATGGTTGAGATCAAAGTGTCGTAGCGACCGCCGCCGGCGACGGCTCGCATCGATTTTTTGGAGTCGAACACCTCGAAGACCACGCCCGTGTAATACGCGAGCCCCCGGACGATCGAAAGATCCAGCTCCACAAAGTCGGCGAAACCGCGGGCGGAAAGATCTTCGCGGATCGCGAGATAGGCGGCGGATGCGTTGGCAGGATCAGCGATGAAAGCGCGGACGCCTTCGGAAGTGAGTGAAAATTTGGCAAGCTTATCGGCGAGCACCTCAGGCTTTTCGCGTTCGATCTTATCGATGACGCCGAGAAATTCGGGGATGCGCTCTTCGTCAATTCCGTTAGTGGCGGCGAAGTCGATCCACGCCATCCGGTCGGACACGCACACGACAAAGTCGCCTGCGACAAAGCCGAACGAGAGCATCGTCTCGATCGCCAGCGAAATCAGTTCTGCGTCCGCCGCAGCGCCGCCTTCACCGAGGATATCCACATTGAACTGATGGAACTCGCGCCCCCTACCCTTTTGCGGTTTTTCGTAGCGAAAGCATTGGCCGATTTCGAACCACTTGAGCGGCTTGGGGAAATCCCGCTGGTGCTGGGCGACAATCCGAGCAAGCGAGGCCGTCACCTCTGGCCGCAAAGTCACGTCGCGACCACCTTGATCCTCGAAGCGAAAAAGCTGTGATGAAAGCTCTCCGCCGGACTTTTTAAGATAGAGCCCGGTATCCTCGAGGATCGGCGTCTCGTACTCAACATAACCGCAGCGACGAGCCACGCCGCGCCAAGTCTCGAACAAATAGTTACGAACCGCACATTCACGAGGAGTGAAATCGCGGAATCCTGGAAGTGCTTGAAACGTAGGTCCTGCCATGGGCGGGCGGCGAGAATGCACGTCGCCACCAGCATTTCAAGGCAGGATTGCAGCTTCTATCGGCCCCGACCGGTTTTGTGAACCACGTGCAAGCCCTGAAAAATGAACGATTGGCCTGAAGTGGAGAAATAATTGCCAAAGTCTGCTCTGGCGCGAATCCAGCGGATCGTTAGTCTAGCCTACAGTCGCCGCCCACTATGCAATGCAATCCCCTTGCTGATTTTTTCGATGACCCTGCCACTTGGGAAGTGATTGCGTCGGGCCAAGCGGAAGGGCACTTAACCCGAGCAGAGGGGCCCGCCGGCAAGACAGCGCTGCGCTTGAATTTCGATTTCCATGGGAGTGGCGGATTTATCGTGGCCCGCAAAGTGGTGCATTTCATTCTGCCCGAAACGTTTGAACTTCGCCTTTGCCTGCGCGGTCACAGCTTGGCAAATCACTTTGAGTTCAAAATCGCCGATCCAAGTGGCACCAACGTGTGGCGCTATCAGCGGCAGAATTACCAAATCCCCCCGTCTTGGACAGACTGTCGGATTACCGAGCGGGACTTGCCTTTCGCATGGGGCCCGGCGGGTGGAGGTGCGCCTAAGGCAGTCGGCGCCATCGAGTTGGTGATTGCGGCGGGACCGGGTGGAAAAGGCGAAGTCTGTTTTTGTGACATCGCCCTTGAGGATCAGACGCTGGGAAAGCCCAAAGAAATCCACGCATCGAGCCACCTGACGCTGCATCCGGCTGACGCGGTCTTTGTCCCCAATTCGCTGCATGGCTGGCAAGCCGACGAAGACGATACTGCTCCGCAATGGTGGGTGGACTTTGGACGAATCCAACGTTTTGGAGGTCTGGTCATTCAATGGCCGATCGCACTGCCGCCGCGCAGTTATACGATAGAAATTTCGGATAACGGAGAAACATGGACGCAGATTCACCGAGCCACCCGAGCATCAGGCACGTGCAGCCATGTTCCCGCGCCGCGGGCCGAAGCACGGTTTCTGCGTATCATCTTTACCCAGACGGAGTCTGTCGCAATCGCAGCTCTACAGTTGAAATCCGATGCTTTTTCTCGCACGCCCAATGAATTCATCCATGCCGTGGCAGCAGACTGTCCGCGCGGTTGGTTCCCACGCTATTGGCTGCGCGAGCAATCCTACTGGACACCTGTCGGCAGCCCGCAAGGCCGCCGCCGCGCGCTGATCAACGAAGAAGGAATGGTGGAGGTGGACGAGGCAGGGTTTTCGTTAGAACCATTCCTATTCTGCCGCGACCAGCTCATCACATGGGCGAATGCGACTCTCGAACGATCATTAACACCCGACGATGTCCCCTTTCCCTGTGTCACGTGGCAGGTCGATGACACCCAACTCATGATCCAACCGTGGGTCGATGGCGAGGATGACTCACTGATTTTGCGTGTGACCTATCGATTGGAAAATCACTCGGGCCACGAGATGAGCCTTGCCGTGGCGGCGCGCCCGTTTCAGGTCAATCCGCCGTGGCAGGCCTTTCGCAATCTCGGCGGTCGCAGCCCCATCCAACATATCAGATGCAATGCATCTGGATTGCTGGTCGATGGACGAAGCATACTGCCCAGCCTGCCGCCGCTAGGGCAAGGCGCCGCGCTATTTGAAGAAGGCGGCGTGCTCGAATTCCTAGCGCGCGGCGAGACTCCGCCTTTTATGGCAGTGGACGATGAATCGGGCCTGGCATCGGCAGTGATGGTTTGGAGCGTCCCCCATGGCAGCCAGTTCGAGGTGACCGTCTCCGTGCCCTTTTTCGATCAAGTATCTCAACCGGCAGAAGACGGGCGAGATCAAGCCATTGCCCGCTGGCGGCGATTCCTCGCCCCTGTCGAATGGCAAGTGCCAGCCAGCGCCCACAGCGCGGTCGAATGCTTTCGCAGCGCGGCGAGCCACATTCTCATCAATCGCGACGGTCCCGCCATCCAGCCCGGCCCGCGACGCTACACACGCTCGTGGGTGCGCGACTGTGTGATCATGGGGGCAGCCATGACCAAGGCCGGCTTGCCACACGTTCTTCGCGAATTCATCGAGTGGTATGTCCAGTTCCAGCGTGAGGACGGGTTCGTGCCCTGCGTTGTCGATCGTGACGGAGTGGACTGGCTGGTGGAAAATGACAGCCACGGGCAATGGATCTGGGGCATCCGAGAGAATTTTCGATACGACGGAGACTCTGATTTCCTAGTCTCCCTGTGGCCGTCTGTTGTTAAAGCTGCGGAACATCTCCGCAACCTGCGCGGCAAACGAATGACGCAAGAATACGTTTCCGACGAACACGCCACTTGTTACGGATTACTACCAGAATCGGCCAGCCACGAGGGCTACCTCGCTCATCCGGTCCATTCCTATTGGGATGATTTCTGGGGCATCCGCGGGCTTGAGGCAGCTGCAGACATCGCCGAGCTGTTAGACAACACCGAAGAAGCCAATCGCTGGCGCAAGGAAGCGCAGTCATTTCTCCATGATGTCCTGCGCTCCATCGACCAAGTAATCGCCCAGCGCCAGCTCAACTATATCCCCGGCTCGGTCGAGTGGGCGGACTTTGATCCGACAGCCACGGCCAATGCTATCGCCCAACTCGATTTCGCCGACAGTCTGCCCGCGCGGCCGATGCATCAAATGCTCGAGACTTACCTCGATGGGTTCCGCCGCAAGCACCGCGGCGAGGTCTCATGGCTCAACTACACGGCTTACGAAATTCGAATCATCGGTGCCTTGGTCCGCGTCGGCAAACGCGAGGAGGGCAACGAATTGTTGGAATTCTTCCTATCGGACCGCCGCCCGCTTGAGTGGAACCAGTGGCCGGAAATCACTTGGCGCGATCCGCGCGCACCGGGGCATCTAGGCGACGTGCCTCACACATGGATTGCCGCCGAATACATGCTGGCGCTGACCTCTATGATCGCAAGCGAGCGCGAAGACTCGGGCGAAATGATTGTCGCTTCGGGCCTGCCTTGGTCGTGGATTTCTCAGAAAAACGGTTTCTCGGTGCGTGGACTGATGACCCGTTACGGCAGTCTCGACTTCCAAATGAGCGTGAACCCAGCAGGCAACATCACCTTTCATCTCGGAGAGCTCGGTGAAAAGCCACACCGCCTGATAGTCGCCGCGCCACTGCCACCCGGTCGCAGGATCATCTCCGCCTGTGATGCCATCGGGCAGCCATTAGAGATTGATGCTTCGGGCACTTCCGTCACGGTCAACACCTTGCCCGTCACCGCTATTCTTTCCCTCTCATGAAAAATCATACCCCGCGCTTTCGGATTCACAGCAACGGCAAGCTACGCAGTATCGTGACTGCAAATGGCCAAGGTGGCTTGTTCTACGATTGGGTGGCGCTGACCCGCTTCGCCGATCACACGCCCAACGCCTGCGGGCCGATGGTCTACCTGCGTGAGGAAGACCAGACCGTACTCGCCGAGAATGGCGAATCCTTGAGCGATCTCAGCGTTACGCTGGAATCAGGAATCCCCCCCGGCGTGGACATCGAGATTCGCAAAATCACCCTGAGCAATCAAGCTGCCAGAGTCAGACAAATCGAACTAACCACCTACGCGGAAGTCGCGCTCAATCACCCACTGGGAGATGCCGGTCACCCCGCGTTTTCCAAACTGTTTGTCCAAACCTCCGTCGCAGACGAGCGCCCTATCCTGCTGGCCCGTCGGCGGCCGCGCGGCGACAACGAGTCATGGCCGTGGATGGGTCAAACCCTCATCGCGGATGCCGCGAATTTGTCATGGGAAAGCAATCGCGTCACTTTCCTCGGGCGGGGACGCACGCTGCTCGAGCCCTTGGCAATGGACCATCTAGGAGCCTTGTCCTGCGCCACGGGTAATGTGCTCGACCCGATCATGGCATGGCGGTGTGAACTCACTCTGGGACCTCACGAATCAAAAACCGTCTGGCTTCTAACTACGGCGGCGGCAGATCAAGCGACTGCTGTGGAAACGCTGCTCAAATACCCAACCGCAGCTGCCGCTGGCGTTTTATTGCATAAGGCAATGGCCGGCGAGGTGGCGCGATTGCAACAACTGCAGATCGAACCCGCCGACGCTGCGCGTTATGAAGCCATGGCGGAAACTATGCTTCTCGGCCGACGGGAACGACGGGTCCCCTCTTCGCTCGCAGGCTCGGATGTGATCCATCGCTTTCCGTTATCGGGCGATGAAATCCGGGTGATCACCACGGATTCTCACTCGCGTGATCTGATTGCAGCGCTGCCTTACTGGCGATCGCTGGGGCTGCAGGTGCGGATTTATGTGATGGACGGAATGGTGGGAGAACCATTGCCAGAGGGGGTGATTCTAACGGACTCAGCGTCATTTAGCGCGGATCAGCTCGCGTGGTGGCTTGCTTCTGCCCAACTCGTCGTGGGTATCGATCCCATCGAAATGCCAGACGCCAAGCCCGGATTCTTTGCCAAGGCGGCTTTAACCAACTCATCGCCAGATCTCAGCGAGACCCTCCAACACTTCAACGGGTACGGTGGATTCTCTGCAGACGGGCGTGAGTATGTGATACTGATGGCGCTCGAAAACGGACGCCTTCGCCTGCCACCGATGCCTTGGATCAATGTACTGGCCAATCCGAACTTCGGTTGCACGGTGAGCGATCGTGGCGCGGGCTATACTTGGTCGCGCAACAGCCAAGCCAACCGCATCACCCCATGGTCGAACGACCCAGTCTGCGATCCACATGGCGAGGCATTCTATCTGCACGACGAGGAATCCAACACCTTGTGGTCCCCATTGCCAGGCCCCTGCCCAGTGCAAACAAGTTTTGTCGTTCGCCATGGCTTTGGCCGTACCAGGTTTCTCTCGAGTCACGCGCAAATTTCGCAAACCGTCGATTTTCTCGTGACACCCTCAGATCCTGTCAAACTGGTTTCGATTCGACTCAAAAACGAATCATCGACCACGCGGCGACTCGTTTTTTCTCACTTCCATCAGCTGCTGTTAGCCTCTACTGCCGACCGCCATCACGCAACGCTCGCTTGGACGGATGACACGGGCGTCCAGCATGCGACGAACCCGCGTGCGGGCGATTTTGCCGGTGGCCGGGTGTTCTCATTCATCGCAGTCCATGGCGCAGTGACGCAGGGTGAAGAATCGAACAACTCAATTGCGGCGTTTCTCGGAGCCGGAGGCATCGCTCAACCCTCTGCGTTGACTTGCAGCAATGCATGGAAAAATGCGGGCGGCTTTGGACGCGACGCTTGTTTTTCCAGAAAAGTCTCATTTGTCCTGCCAGCTGGGAGAGAAATCGAAATCATCATCGGACTTGGAGAAGTGATGAACAAAGCGGATGAAACTGGCCTCATCGAGCGCTATCGGTGTGCCGGCGCGATGAGCACCGCCAGTGCCGATACCGACGCATATTGGCAGAAGATGCTCAGCGGCATCAAAATCAAAACGCCGCTGCCGGAGGTCGATCTGATGGTCAATGGCTGGCTCACCTATCAGAATCTCGCCTGCCGAATCTGGGGCCGCAGTGCTTTCTATCAGTCCAGCGGAGCCTATGGCTTCCGTGATCAGCTTCAAGACTCTGGCGCACTAGCGGCCCTCCACCCCGAGTTCATGCGGTCACAAATCCTGCTGCATGCCGCCCAGCAATTTCCGCAAGGTGATGTCACCCATTGGTGGCATCCAGCACCGATGGGGCGCGGCATGCGGACAAAGTTTGCCGACGACCTTCTCTGGCTCCCCTACTTAACAGACCATTATCTAACCGTCACCGGCGACCACAGCGTCCTGAATGAAATGCGCCCCTTCATCGAAGGTCCCTTGCTGAACGCCGGTGAGGATGAGGTGTATCTAAAGCCCAGCGTCTCGGACCAACAGGCCAGCGTCTTCGAACACTGCTGCCTTGCCATCGACAAATCGCTCACCAAGGGAGCGCATGGATTACCGCTGATGGGCATTGGCGATTGGAATGACGGCATGAGCCGGATTGGTCGCGAGGGACGCGGCGAAAGCGTGTGGATGGGCTTTTTCCTTTTCGCGATCCTCAACCGCTGGATTCCCCTCTGCGAATCACGCGGCGACTCTGAACGCGCAGAGACCTACAGCGCATTCCGCGATGAGCTTCTAACCGCGATCAACGATGCCGGTTGGGATGGCGATTGGTATCGCCGCGCCTACTATGACGACGGCACGCCTCTGGGTACCCACAGCGACGACGAATGCCAAATCGACGCACTGGCACAGGCATGGGCCGTCATTTCAAAGGCCGCACCCGCCGAGCACGTTACAAAATCCTTGGATTCGCTCACCCGCGAATTGATCGACAATGATATCATCCGCCTACTACATCCACCGTTTGTCAACACCCCGCACGACCCCGGCTACATCAAAGGCTACGTCGCCGGAGTCCGCGAAAATGGAGGGCAATATACTCACGCCGCCTGCTGGGTCATCCGCGCAATGGCCGAGGCTGGGCGCAAGGATGAAGCAGCCAAACTTCTACAGCGACTCAGTCCCATCTGGCACTCGCGAGACGCAGCGGCGGTCGCCCGCTATCAGGTAGAGCCTTACGTCGTGGCCGCCGACATTTACGGAGCCGCTCCACACATCGGCCGCGGTGGGTGGACTTGGTACACGGGTTCGGCCGGCTGGATGTTCCGTGTGGCCGTGGAATCCGTGCTCGGGCTACGGGTGGAAAACGGCAATACCCTCGTGCTCGATCCCCGCGTGCCCGATAACTGGCCGGGATTCTCCATCCATTACGGTACGCCCTCTGGCCGGACATTCTATCAGATAGAGGTCGTCATCAGTGGCGGACAGGCCCTAAAGGTCACCGCTCTAACTGTGGACGATATAGCCATTAGATTGGAAAGCGCCGCCGCCCGATGGCCGATGTTAGACGACGGTCAAAACCACTCGGTGATGATCACACTCGGCGCGTAATGGATCATGGTATTTTTTCGAGCTCAGCCAGCGGTTTTTGACCGATACTCGAGCGAGGCCCTAACAACTCAAGTCGCCTAGATCCTCGTTGCCATCGACTGGGGTCGAGTGGCGCACGTCCCATGTTCCGTCCGCCTTAAATTCCAAGACGGCGTCGTAACTGAGGGTTGACTCGCCGTTTTTGGATAAGATGACCGCAGCGATCCCCTGATCGGTGAGCATGTCGAGAATCTTGGCGATCTGGTTTTTAGGGAGTGCACTGCCGGGCCGATCGAGGAAAACAAAAGCCGGCTTGGCGAGGAAGATGCGCGAGACGGAGAGCAGATGCTGCTCGCCGATCGACAGTAGACTGTCCCAATCCTGATCGGCATCGAGTCCGTTGGCGTGGCTGACGATATCCTCAATGCCTAGCTTCGCCAGGACTTCCATGATCGCCGAGTCCGGCGTAACCCCCTCCATCCCCGTTCGCAAGAGCGCCTCACGCAAGGTGCCAGGCGGAAGATAGGGCCGCTCGGGCAAAAAGAGAATATCGTCTAGGTTGGGCCGGATGATGTGGCCGCCGCCGCATTCCCAGACACCAGCCGTCGCGCGGAACAAGGCCAGCTTTGGCGCATCGTCTTTTCCGATCACCAGCCAGCGCGCCCCTCGGACGATCTCGAGATTCAAATCAGCAACGAGCAGGCGAGTCTTGTCGGCCGAATGCAAAGTCACCTGCTGATAGGCCACACGATCCGGCGATTCTTCGATCGCGATCGAGCAGGGCGAATGGTGGTGCGCATCCTCGATGGCATCGCTAAGCGAGTGGAGTCGAGCGGTAACGGCGGTAAAGGCCGAAATTGATTGGAATTGGGTAACAATCAGTGAAAAGGCACCGAGCAGGGTTGCGAAAGCCATCGTGGACTGGGTGATGACCCCAAAGTCTTTTTCCCCCATAATAAACAGCGGCGCGATAATCAGGGCGGGGATGATTTGAATGAAGTAGTTATAGGCGCTGGTGAAAAAACCGAGATCGCGGTTGATGCGGATCAGCCGCCTGAAATTGGCAGTCAGCGCGCCCAGATGCTTGTTCAAACGAGCCTTGAAGCGCCCTTCACGGTGGGCCATGGCGATCGACTCGGAGTTTTCCCGCACATGAATCAGGTCGGCGCGGAAGTTCGCCTCCATGTCGAGCTGATTGTAGTTGAGACGAATCAAGGGCTTGCCGAGAAGAATTGTCAGAACCGAGCCGCACACCGCGTAGGTCACGGCGATTCCAAAAAGAAACGGACTGATCGTCCATAAGACGCCCGAGAAGGAGATCGCAGTCATCGTCCCGTTGACGATGAGCAGGGTGAAAGAGAGAGTGGTCGTCGTAAAGGCACGGACGTCTTCGGAAATCCTTTGATCGGGGTTGGCAACACCGGTGGAGAAATCCAGCCGATAGTATGTACGATCGGTCATGTAGGCCTCAGTCAAGCGGCGCGTAAGCTGCTCTCGCCAAAGGATCCCCAAGCGCTCTTCCGTGAAGCGGTAAAACACCACTACCACCGTCGAGGCGAGGAAAACAACCATGTAAAGCAAGGCCTGATGCTTGAAAACAGCGATATTTCGGCTCTCGATCGAGGACATGAAGTCCCTGGCAACGTAGCTATTCAAGACATTGAGACCATTGATAGCGACCATCAAAAGCACCAGCATCACGGCAAAGGTCAGCGCCTTAGGGCCTTGCTCAGATTTCGCGAGCATGCACAAAACCTCCCGAAATCGTTTCCAGGTGGTCGCGATGATTTGGAAATTTTCCTGAAACATTGGCAATTTTCTGTGAGGGCGACCCGGCAAAGGTCGCGCCTGACAACAAAACTAATCATCTGAAACCCGAAAAGAACAACACAAAGCTGGCGCTTTCTCCTAACCGCGCCAAAGTGAAGCGTATCCGACTGCTTTCATGCTCGCTTTTTCGTCATGCTGGAACAACTCGCGTCACATCGACGGCGAATCGATGATCGAGGAAATCGTCGATCTCGGCTTTTCGCACATTGAATTGTCGCATGGCATGACCATCGCCAAGCTTCCGGGCATTCAAAAAGCATACAAGCGCGGGCTTTTCAGCTGCTCGGGGGTTCATAATTTTTTCCCGTCTCCGATCGAGGTCATGATCGATGCGCCCGACGCCTACGAGTTCACCTCGCACCGCGCCTTCGATCGCCAACGGGCGATGAATATGACCCTGCGCACGCTCGATCTGGCAGCGGAGTTACAGGCACAGTATCTGGTGCTGCACATGGGCTCCGTGCCAATGAATCCGCAAAAATGGACCAGACCACTCACCCAGATGGTGGCCGATGGCCGTCAGCACGATGACGACTTCATCAAGGCCAAGCTGGCATTCGTTAAAAAACGCGAGAAAATCGCGCCGCTGTATTTCCACCGCGCCCTGGAAGCACTCAGCATCCTGGCCGCGCGGGCGGAGGAAGTCGGCGTCAAGCTGGCCATTGAATCGAGATCCCGCTACGAGGATATGCCGACAGAACGCGAGATGATTTCCCTCCAAGCTCACTTCGGGGACAACCCGTGGGTTGGTTATTGGCACGACTTCGGCCACATCCAGCTCAAGCACAACCTGGGACTGGTTGATCACGGCGAGTGGCTGGAGAGGATTTCGCCACATCTCATCGGCGGGCATGTTCACGATGTGCAGTGGCCTGCTCGCGATCACCGGACGCCGTTTAGCGGCACCCTCGACTACGCCGCGCTGCTTCAACACTTCCCCGCGCAATGCCCGCTGGTCTGGGAACTGAGTCCCACACAAAAGGCGGCCGACATCCGCGAGGCACGGCTACGCTGGCAACTCGAGTTTCCGGACCGTGCATAAGACCTTGCTTCCGCCGCTGGAGTTAGAGATGATTGGGTAATGAGCCAAAACGTTGTTTCCCTCCTCCAGCAACTCATCCGCATCCCCTCCGTCAACCCCGACAACGCACCGGGCACCGAACAGATCGGCGAGGAAAAACTCGCCAACTTCCTATCCGGCTGGCTCGAGTCGATCGGCGCGGATGTCTCGATTGAGGAGATTCAGCCCGGCAGACCGAATTTGATCGCCCGCTTTGCCCCGCTGGATGGCAGGCCGCGTATTTTGTTAGGACCGCATCTCGACACCGTAGGCGTCGGCGGCATGACGATCGACCCGTTCGGCGGTGAGACGCGCGATGGAAAAATCTGGGGGCGCGGTGCCTCCGACACCAAGGGGCCGATGGCAGCCATGCTCTGGGCGCTGCACGAACACCGGGACGCTCTAGCCGATTTGCCAGTTGCAGTCGATTTCGTCGCCTTCATGGCCGAGGAGTCGGGTCAATGGGGATCGAAGGATTTTGCGAAGCGCCACGGCAAGGATTACTCATTCGCCCTCGTCGGCGAGCCGACCTCCATGCAGGTCGTGCATGTGACTAAGGGCTCGCTGTGGGCGACACTGCGCGCGACCGGCAAGGCAGCGCACAGCTCGCAGCCCGAGCGCGGAGAAAACGCCATTCTCAAACTCGCCCGCGCTCTTGATCAGCTCGATCACCACCTCGGCAAACAACTGGCCACCTTCACCCATCCCGTCCTAGGTCGCTCGACGATGAACGTCGGTTTGATCCGAGGTGGCGCACGGCCTAACATTGTGCCGGATCTTGCTGAGGCGGAAATCGACATCCGCATCACCCCCGCACTGGCTGCAGCGGGCGGGGCGTTCAAGCTGCTCAAAGAAACCATCGCTTTCCATGAGCTACCCGTCGAGATCGTCAATCCACATGAAAATCAACCGATGGAAACTGCCGCCGATCACCCGATGATCCAAGCGCTCTTGGCCACCGATGATGGCACCCACTTGGCTGGCGCACCGTGGTTTTCGGATGCCGCCCACCTATCCAGCGGCGGGATTCCCAGCATCTGCATCGGCCCTGGATCGATCGACCAGGCTCACACGGTGGATGAGTTTATCGACATCGCCGCCCTCGAGCAGGGCGCGGCTTTTTTCCAGGCATTCATCAGTCGATTGAAGTGATATGGATCTGCGGGTTGCGCGATGGGAAATGCCATTTAGGATCGGCCCATGCTTTTTGACTGTAAAAGTGAACGCTGCGAGACGCCCTGCTGGATGCGCAAGGTCCTTCTCGCTGCGGGCGTCTATCACTTGCTCTTCGCTGGTTGGGCCGAGTTGTGGCCACATCTTTGGTTCGACTGGCTTGGCATCGAGCGCCCCAATCACCCCATCATCTGGCAGGGCCTCGGTCTGATCATAGGCTTGCTCGGGGTGGGCTTGATCATCGCCTCCCGAAACCCGATCAAGCACTGGATGATCGTTCTGATCGGGTTTGCCAAATTCAGTTTGGGTAACATCGGCTTTGGCGTGGCAATTTTCCAAGGAAGCATTGCCCTTAATTCGATCTGGCTGATGGGCATCGATGATCTGATCTGGTGGCCACCCTTCGCGGCCATTCTCTGGGCCTGCCTGCGTGCCCATGCAGGTGTGCCGCCGATGCGCTCCGAGCCTTTGAGTATCGCCGAGGCAGGTGACACCTATCGGCTGTCTCACGGAAAAACGCTCAACGAGGCATCCAACGATCAACAGCTCGCGCTGGTTTTTCTGCGTCATTTCGGCTGCACCTTTACGCGCCAGATTTTGCGCAGTCTGGAGGATCTTCACCGAGAAGCACAAGCACAGGGCGCCGAGCTAGTGCTGGTCCACATGCTCCAAAACGGCAAAGAAACTCAATATCTGGGGGAGAGCAGCGGTGTCACCCGCATCGCCGACCCGCGCTGCGAGCTCTACCGCGCCTTCGGCCTGGGCAAAGGTGGCTTTATGGAACTCTTCGGCCCACGGGTGTGGTGGCCGGCCGCGCTTTCCATTTTCAAAGGCTGCGGCGTGGGCCACATCGCGGGCGACGGACTGCAGATGCCGGGCGCATTCCTTTTCCATTATGGAAAAGTCATCGCCGCCCAGCCGGCTCATTCGTCGTCCGACCTGCCCGATCTGTCGCAACTTTTCAAAACATTGCGCACCGCGGGCATCGCCCCAGAAGCTTAGAGCTCACCTGCGAGCAAATCTTCCAGCGACTGACGCTTGCGGACGACCTTCGCCGTTGCGCCATCGACGAGGATTTCGGCAGGCAGCGGGCGCGAATTGTAGTTCGAGGCCATGACAAATCCATAGGCCCCCGCCGACATCAAGGCGATGAGGTCGCCCGGTTGGAAGTCGGGCAGCTCGCGATCCTGACAGAAGAAGTCGCCGCTTTCGCAAATCGGGCCCACCACGTCCATCTTCACGCGCTCGGAAGACGACGGCTCGACGAGTGGCACGATTTCGTGATGGCCCTCATACAAGGCAGGACGAATGAGATCGTTCATTCCAGCATCCACGATTTTGAAGGTCTTGGCAGAACCCTTTTTCTCGTAAAGACAACGAGTCAACAATACGCCCGCATTGCCGACGATGTAGCGACCCGGCTCTAACAAAATTTTGAGCCCCAGATCCTTGAGCCGTGGCACCAGCTCCTTGCCGTAGCGTTCGATGGTCAGTGGGCGCTCAGCCTCGGGCTGGTTCTCCCACCAATCCACACGGCCAGAATCGAGCGACTCTTGGTAAATGATGCCGATGCCACCACCGATCGACCAAAACTCGATGCCATGGCGCTGCTTGAGCTCCTTGACCATCGGCACGACTTTATCGACCGCCTCGATGAACGGGGCGATGGAGGTGAGCTGCGAGCCGATGTGCATTTGCAACCCGCGCAGCTTGATGTTTTTCAGCTCCTTCGATGCGCGGTCGTAGAGATCGAGAATCGCGCCGAAATCCACGCCAAACTTATTCTCGGACTTGCCGGTGGAAATGTATTTGTGGGTCTTGGCGTCGACGTTGGGGTTCACACGAACGGCCGCAGGCGCGATCACACCCAGCTCGCCCGCCACCTCATTCAAATAGCGCAGCTCCTCTTCGCTCTCGACGTTGAACGAATAAATCCCCTGCTGCAGGGCATAGATGATCTCCTCCCGTGTCTTGCCCACACCGGCAAAGGTGCAGTGCGCAGGATCGCCTCCTGCTTGGATCACGCGGAAAAGCTCGCCTCCCGAAACGATATCAAATCCCGCGCCATGGCTTGCCAGCAGGCGCAGCACCGAAAGATTGGAATTCGCCTTCACCGCATAGGCGACCTCGTGGTCAACCTCACCGAGAGCAGCGTCCAGACGAGTGTAGTGATCCAGAATCGTGCCTGCGGAATAAACGTAAAGCGGTGTGCCGTGAGTGGCCGCCAAGTCGGAAAGAGCGACATCTTCGCAAAAAAGCGAACCGTTTTTATAAGAGAAACCGTGCATTGCGCGACGGAATTAGCGGCGAATCGGGCGCGGGTAAAGCGAAGAACGTGTCTGCAGGGCGCACCGCATTCCGGTCTGGGCGCACCGCATTCCGGTCTGGGCACACCGCATTCCGGTCTGGGCGCACCGCATTTCGGTCTGGGCGCACCGCATTTCAGTCTGGGCGCACTGCATTTCAGTCTGGGCGCACTGCATTTCGGTCTGAGCGCACCGCATTTCGGTCTGGGCGCACTGCATTTCGGTCTGGGCGCACTGCATTTCGGTCTGAGCGCACCGCATTTCAGTCTGGGCGCACTGCATTTCGGTCTGAGCGCACCGCATTTCGGTCTGGGCGCACTGCATTTCGGTCTGAGCGCACTGCATTTCAGTCTGGGCGCACTGCATTTCGGTCCGGACGGTGGCCTTTAGCGGGGAAGAGAACCACGGATGGACGCTGAAAACACGGATGATCCATGGCTTGGGTCGGTTCGTAAATCTTGGGGGCGTTGACGAGTTGGGGCTTGGTTTTTGGGAGTCGCGGCAGTATGTAGGTCGTCATGCACGACGCCCGTATCGACGCTCTCGCCCGCCAATTGGTCCGCTATTCGGTCTCTCTGAAAAAAGGGGAAAAGGTTCTGATCGATCTGCACGATGTGCCGGAATCGATCGGGCTGGCGCTGATCCGCGAGGTGCGGGCGAAGGGCGGGCTGCCTTTTATCCGGCTGCATCAGGGGCGCTTGACCCGTGAGATGATGAAGGGCGCGGAGGACACGCAGTACGAAATCGTGAGCAAGCACCTGCTGGCCGAGATGATGGACATGGATGCCTACATCGCCGTGCGCGGCGGCCAGAACATCGCTGAAAACTCGGACGTGCCGGCGGAGCGGATGCGCTTGGCCATGAAGCACATGCGCCAGGTGCTGGACCACCGCGTGAAGCGGACGAAGTGGTGCGTGCTGCGCTGGCCCAGCCCGTCGATGGCGCAGCAGGCGGGGATGAGCACGGAGGCGTTTGAGAAGTTTTACTTCGAGGTCTGCCTGCTAGACTACCAGGCGCTGCTACCGTCGATGAATGCGCTCAAGAAGCTGATGGATCAAACGAAGCGGGTGGAAATCAAGGGGCCGGGGACGGATCTGCGGTTTTCGATCGAGGGGATCAAGTCGATCGTCTGCGGTGGTAATTACAACATCCCCGATGGCGAGGTCTTCACGGCACCAGTCCGCGATTCCGTGGAGGGCTATATCTCCTACAATGCGCCGACGATCTATCAGGGCATTCCGTTTGACTCGATCCGTCTGGAGTTTTCCCAAGGGAAAATCGTCAAGGCCGAGGCGGGCTCCAAGACCAAGGAGCTCAACAAGATCCTCAACAGCGACGAGGGGGCGCGCTACATCGGAGAATTTGCGCTGGGCTTTCACCCGAACATCCGCGAGCCGATGCGCGATATTCTCTTTGACGAGAAAATCGCGGGGTCGTTCCACTTCACTCCCGGCCAGGCCTATGAGGAGGCGGACAACGGCAACCGCTCGCAAGTCCACTGGGACATGGTCAACATCCAGCGCAAGGACTGGGGTGGCGGGGAGATTTATTTCGACGGCAAGCTGATCCGCAAGGACGGCGTGTTTCTGCCCAAGGCGCTGGTGAGGCTGAATGGGTAAAGCAGAAAGCAGAAAGCAGAAAGCAGAAAGCAGAAAGCAGAAAGCAGAGATCAGAGATCAGGAAGCAGAAAGAGGTAGAAGTTAGGCAAATTCGCTTGGGCTTGGCGCTGAGTGGGTGGGTTTTTCGATGCGGTGGCTGGCTTGGGGGAAAAAGTTTCCCGAAATCAGTTGCGGCGGCGGGATGGCTCTTTTAATTTGATCCTATGACGTTAGAACTCATTCCTTTTGCCCAGATGGGCTATGCGCCGGGTGGTTTTTCGCCGACTTATTTGGTGATCATCGGCGCCTCGATGTTGGCTAGCTTTTTGATCAGCAGCACGCTGAAGCGGCGCTTTGCGGAGTATTCGCAAATCCCGATCCGTTTGACGGGTGCGGAGGTGGCGGAGGCTATGCTGCGCCAAAACGGGATCACCGATGTGCAGGTCGTCTGTACGCCGGGCCAGCTGACCGACCACTATGACCCGACCAAGAAGACGGTGAATCTGAGTGAGTCGGTGTACGGGATGAACTCGGTGGCAGCTGCGGCCGTGGCGGCTCATGAGTGTGGGCACGCGGTGCAACATCAACAGGCGTACGCGTGGCTGAACCTGCGCAGCCAACTGGTGCCGGCGGTCGAGTTTTCGAGCAAGATGCTCAACTACGTGATGATTCTGGGATTTCTCGGCATCGGGTTCATGCACAATCTCACGATGTTGTGGGTGTGGGTGGGGCTTTTTGCGATGACGACGCTGTTTTCAATCGTGACGCTGCCGGTAGAATTCGATGCGAGCCGCCGTGCGCTGATCTGGATGGAGAGCAGCGGCATCGCCTCGAGCATCGAGCACGACCGGGCCAAAAACGCGCTGTTTTGGGCCGCGATGACCTATGTGGCGGCGGCGGTCGGCTCCATCGCCCAGCTTCTCTACTACCTCATGATGGCGCTCAACCGCCGCGAGTGAGCCCCGCGATGGAGCGCCGACTTCAGTCGGCAAGCGGGCATTGCCTTGTCATCTGCGACGAAGTCGTTTATCTCCGTCGATAGAAAATCATGGTAACGCCACCCACCACCCCCTCAGCTGGCAGCGCACCCTGGGACGTCAAACGCAGCGTGAATGGCAGGCACTTGGTCCGCCAATTCTTGCCCTGGCTGGCTGGGCTACTGCTTTTGATGTTAGTGGCGTGGGGACTGTGGCCGAAGCCGGTACTCATCGAGACCGGCGCGGTGGCCCGCGGGCCG
>Ga0194063_10000999_pt1 | contig 19268 bp, 19 predicted proteins | sample SepL3720m_MetaG_FD_155459 | JGI IMG/M metagenome (GOLD analysis project Ga0194063, IMG submission 155459) | Anoxic zone freshwater microbial communities from boreal shield lake in IISD Experimental Lakes Area, Ontario, Canada - Sep2016-L373-20m | ecosystem: Environmental > Aquatic > Freshwater... | reverse complement strand
GAATATTAACGAGTTAACAGGGTTAGGGATTAATATTAAAAAATTAAAGAGATTAAAGTTTAAATTTTATACTATGATGCATCAGCAAGTTGTCGCAGCCTTACAGTGTTATGTAAAAAAGGGCGAAAAATATTTAATGTTACATCGTAGTCTAAACAAAAAGGTGATGCCGGATGTTTGGATGGCTCCAGGCGGTCATTTGGATGAAGGAGAAGGAGTGTTCAAGGCAGCCAGAAGAGAGATTCAGGAAGAAACAGGTTTAATGATCTCCAATATTCAGTTGAAAGCAATTGGTATTGGCAGGATTCGTGATATCAAGCAAACAATGTGCATTTATCTCCTTACTGCTGATTATCAGAGTGGAGAAGTTGTCCATGTGACCGAGCACGACGGAGAATTTATCTGGCTGGAAAAATCTGAAATTCTGAAATTACCCAACCTCCTTGCAGAACTTCACAATGTCCTAGATCATGTCTTCAGTGACAGTAAAAATACTATTTCCTATTATGCAGAATATGAAAAAGGTAATGAGATGAGTAAGTTTGAGTTGGAATAAAATCGGTGAGCGGTGTTCGGTGACCGGTGATCGGAAATTGGACAAATGATGTTTTGTTACTGGCATGATTACATTGGGTACCTCAAATTCCAGCTTTTTTGATTCTGTGAAAATATATAACCTGTTAACCCGTTAATCTGTTAATACTTAATATAAATTTAAATCTAAATCTAAATCCTGCTTCTTTACAGGCATGATTATGAAGGGTACCTCAAATTCTAACTTTTTTCCGATTTTGTGAAAATATTTAACTTGTTCAGAACTTAGCACTAATTCCGCTACTCCTGGAAATCGATGATCCAGATTGAAACCCGGATCAAAGGCACCAGAGCCACCATGGGGGACAAATTTTTCCGCATCAGCATTGGCTTCCAGTAATTGAAAATATGTTTCAGTACTTGGAATATCAACTCCAAAGCTTGTGGCTGGAGTCTCATAAATATTATGGGTAAGTGGTGCTCTTCCTAGAATATAGCCCCAGTTAGAAAATGGTATGGAAAAATCAGGCATCATACCATTGATTTTAATTATGGATTGGTTGTAGTGTTGCATTACGTTTGATAGTTCCTGCCAAGTGTTGATGAGTTTCTTATAATTTTGAATTACTTGATCTGATTTGAGATTAGTTCCAATCGCAAGATCAACTTCATGGTCAGGCTCGAGTATAAATAATCTGTCAATAGGTATTATCATTGGGAGAATTCCAAAATATTCTGTGCAAAAAGTATCAAATCTTTGACGAGAGCTTTTTACAATATAATCTGACATATTTGGATTTCTCTCATAAAATTCTTGTGCCCAGTTCGGAATGATAGAAGTATTATTTTGAAGCAGAGTTCTGGCGTATGGATGAGAGATCAATTCATGAGTTCTGGGAAATTGCTGATCACGCACTTGTCTTCCGATTTCGTTAGTATTTAAAATGAGTTTACTTCCGCCCCAGTTTTGAAGATTTAATTGCTCATTGGCAATAATCACTTCAACTCCAGCCTGAGCAAGACGGCTACGGACTGAAATTGTACCACGCTTTAAACCACGTCTGATGTTGGATGGTTTAACAAAGGTTGTAAGTGAAATATCAAGTGGAATTGATTCACCTGGATTCAGTCTGACCTGACGGGGAAATTGTTCAGCAATTGGTGTAAAAATCACAGAATTGGTTTGTTGTTCAGCTTTTTGTTCAAGCATTTTTATAACTTTAGGTATTTTGAATTATAGCATCAAATTTGCTTAATCCATTACTATAAGTTATAATTAATTTTTCTTTTCATTTAACCTCAACATGGTACGAATACAAACAAACAACTAGTTAGCGACTTGATAAAAGTTTGTTTTGGCGTACTGCAATTTTCACAAATTTTCCATTTTGTTACTGACTGGTTTTAGTTAAACTTTAATTTAGTCAGTTTCATCATGTTACAAAAAAAGAACCTACTACAGTTTCAAAATTTAAAATTAACGCTTGGACCAAAAATTATACTGGATGATGTTTCCGGAAGTATTAATTCTTGTGACCGGATAGGTCTCATCGGTGCTAATGGCTCAGGGAAGAGTAGCTTTCTCAAGCTTTTACTGGAAGATTTGAAAGCCGATCAGGGGACTATTTCAAAATCAGTTCGGATTGGATATCTCCCACAGATTGAGTTTGATGATTATCGAAGTAAGCTGCCTGTATGGCAATATCTGGCTCAGAATAATCCCGAATGGTGGCAAATATTGATCAGTCTCGAGCAAGTCTTTCAGTGGAAGCTGGATCCGGAACAGCCTGTGAATAGGCTAAGCGGAGGTGAGTTGCTTAAGCTGAAACTATGCTCAGTATTGGCTGCTGAGCCGGAGCTGATTTTTTTGGACGAGCCAACCAATCATTTGGATTTGAAAGCGATCAAACAATTGACAGCTTTATTAAAATCAGCACGATTTGCATACCTGGTGGTGAGCCATAATGTACAATTTCTGAATGATACGGTCGAACAAATCTGGCATTTGCAACAAGGTAAAATTATCACTTTTGGTGGCAATTACGATGCTTATCAGCAATTTCGACACAATCAAGAAATGTCCCGGTCCAGGAGGTATCTGGAGACAAAAAAAGAAATCAAAAATCTCCAGAAAGTAAAAGTAGCTGAGCACAAAAGAGCAGAGCGCTCCAAACAGTATGGTAAGGATATTGTAAAAACCCGGAAAACTGACCGTTTTGCCGAAGCTTACTTCAAAAATCGCTCAGAAAAAAAGGCAACTCAAAAGAAATTTTTGCTGGTGAGAAAAGAGGAAGGGTTGGAAGAGATTCTTATGGCTAATAAACCAGTAATATCACAGCGACATTTCCTGGAGCTAGATTATCAGCCAAAACGGGGGCTGATCATAAATATTGCGGGAGGTAAATTAGCATTCAATAAAAAAAATTCTCTTCTTTTAGATATAAATTTCTCACTTTATCATCAGGATCGTATCGCGATACTTGGTGATAACGGCTCTGGTAAGACCACATTCATCAAAGAGCTGGCGTATCAGAAGCGAAAATTTCTCCTGGGAGACGTCCAATACGGTAGCGAATATCAAACGCTTTATCTGGATCAGAAGTATGATTTGATCTCTCCTGATATATCAATTTATCAAAATCTATTTAAAACAAATTCGGAAATAAAATATGAAACTTTACGCAAAGCTTTGGGAAATCTGGGATTTAAAGAAGATTTTGATCTGGAGAAGCTTGCTGGAAGTCTCAGTGGCGGGGAAATTGCTCGTTTGTCGTTCGCCATAATTTCCCTTAAAGCAATTGATCTACTGATTCTTGATGAGCCTACTAATAACCTTGATCTGGAGACCATTACTGCCATCAAATCAGCGATAAATGCTTACAAAGGAGCGCTGATCGTAGTTTCGCATGACGAAAGGTTTTTAGAAGGGATTGGAATCCAGAAATACTTTCAAATTATGGAAAATCAATTAAGAAATTCTTAGTTGCAATAAATAAATTGTATTTACAATATAGTGATAGTTATAGTACAATTCCAGTAAATATTAATAAAAAATAATGAACACAGCTACTGTACAATTAAGAGTACCAACTAAATTAAAAATGCAATTTGAGGAAACAGTAAAGGCTGATGGACTTGATGTTTCGACAGTATTACGTTTGTTGATGAAAGAATACTCACTTGGTAAGATTGGGATAGGAGTGATTAGTAGGTACGATCAGGAAATCAATCAGGGAAAACAGGATCTATTAAATGGCAAGTATATTACTGCTAAGTCTAACCAGGAAATTGAAAATGTTTTAGACACCTTTGAAAATGAATAAATTTGAAATTAATTTCTGTTTTTAACATCGGCGGACACGAAGGCAAGACTAGTGTTTATAAATGATTACAAAAATTGTATTCTAAAATAAAATTAAATATTATTGTAAATTGTAATCTACCATTTGTTTACTTGGTATCCTTGAAAAAGTCTTGCAATGAGCTGGATTGGATAACATACATAATTCCGTCGACGATACTTCTATTTGTGGGAATTTCTACATTCAGATCGAATTTATTGGCAAGCATTGTGACATAAGTCAACCCAACGTATGCCATATCCATGAAATTTGGCCTGGATGGAAATAATTTTCTTCTTTCATCAATAGATAATGCAATGATTTTGTTGATCATTCTCTGGGTTTCATTTATATTTACCTGAATTTTTTCATCTTTAGTATAGAGGCATTCGTTAAATTTGAAGCCAGTTTCTCGATAAAAGTTAACTATCGAAGAAGAGCCATGGATAATTATCGATTTTCTTGAACCTGAAAAATCGATTACAGCTAATTGATCAGAGATGAAATTTTTTAGATCATTAAATTCGCTTGGCAGACAAGGATCGTGTTTAATGAATTTTTCAAATAATATGACAGCTCCGGTATTAAATGTGTAGATTTTCTTGAGATTTTGTCTGGTACCACAACAGATTTGTACTGATCCTCCACCAATATCAAATGTGATCAAAGGCGAGTCATAACTGGGTTTTAAATTTTGAGTTGCCGCTAACCAAAATAGTCTTGCTTCCTGGATTTGGGTGACAATATTAACATCGGTATGGATTATTTCCTCAATTTTTTTTGTTAAAACTGCTTTATTTGCTGCCTTTCGTAAAGCATCCGTAGCTACTATATAGGACGCAAAGACATTGTGTTCTCTTGTTATTGCTAAACATTTATTAAAAATATCTACAACCATGCTTATGGTTGTGTCATTAATATCGCCGGTGCTTCCGATGCCCTGTTTTAAGTTGGTATCATATTTTTGGAAAAAAACGGAATTGTATTTATCTCTATTCACTTCCATTATTTGAAGCTTTAACGCAGATGAGCCCAGATCAAATAACGCTATTTTACACTTTGGAGGTAAATGCATTGCTGAAGATTTAAATGTAATTATAAAACATTATTTCTGTTATATAGTTAAATTGCAATTTGCAATTTTCAAATTTCTTTTTTCAACCTCCTGTCTACCGACTACTGTCTACCGTCCTAAGAGTTTCCAGCGTTTTCGTCCAAAATCCACTTAGCATTGGTTTCATTTCTTCGATAGTGAACCAGCCGACAGCTTGCTGATCCTCAAGTGGTTTGGCTTCGCCGGAAAGGTAATCTGCCAGAAAAGAAAGTGAGATGACGTGATGACCACTGGAGCGGACAAATGATTTACTTGCGAAATATCTGAGATTTGTAATTTCAACTCCCACTTCTTCGCGGATTTCGCGTCTGATAGCTTCCTCGACAATTTCATCGCAAATTTCCATTTCCACTTTACCACCTGGTGCTGCCCAGAGACCAGCTGATTGGTCATCTTTACTTGACCTTTGGGCCAGGAGAAACTTGCCATTTTTCTTGATCCAGGCGTCGACGAAGACAACGTGCAGAGGAATTTCAGTGTGTGACATTGATTTATTTGTAAGGTAAATCATAGTATAGCAAATATGGGCAAGAACCGTATTTCGCATAACGCACTTGGCATTTCGAGGGAGGGAACAGAAACGAATCTAGTCCTGAAACAAGTTCAGGATCGAATCTCTGAGGAAAACGTGAATTGCTCCAAATTGCAATTTGCAAATTTCAAATTGCTCCTCTTATCCTCCAGTCTTCAGTCTACCGACTACTGTCCACAGTTCTGAGTGCTTTAATCAAGTTTTTATCAAGGGTGAGCAGCCGGGCATGATGCCTCTGACATAACGCTAAAATTAAACAATCATTGGCTTTAAGTTGTTTTTTAATAGACATCGGTAGATCAAGTATGAATTCAATGTCGGTTTCATTGTTTGGCAGGAATTTTTTGGTAATAGCTTTTATGCCCAGATAGAATTTTTTGCTAGCAGGATCGATTGCCAGTTCGCTGGCAACTATAAAAGGGATTCGGATTTCTTCATTTTCAGGAATATTAAAGAAATGATTTGTAGCCTTTTCATGATTACTATCATTAGGATCAAATAACGAACAGATAATATTTGTATCAATTATTGTCATTTTATTAAGACCTGACCCGATGTTGAAACTCTAAGCCACTTTCTTTCCTACCTTTAATATTAAGTTCTTTAATTAATTTTAATACTAACTCTTTACGAGAAGGGCTTGTTACTGCAGTATCTTTTTTAGATGCAAGTTTGAGATCGAAAATAGCTTTGGTAGGCTTTTGTTTATTGATCTGGATTGTTTTACCTTTTTCAGCTTCCTTTAGATAGTAGCCAACATTTTGCTGAAATTCGGTAGATGTGATTGTCATATTATCTATAATAAATGATAGATATAATAGTACGATAAAAATTGAAGGTGGTCAAGGGAAGATTACGCATTTCGCATAATGCATTTGGCATTTCGGAAGGAGTGAAAATCGAATGGCGTCCTGAAACAAGTTCAGGATCGTATCTCGGGCATTGATCCAAATTGCAATTTGCAAATTTCAAATTGCATTTACATTTTAGTAAGTATTGTTAGATTACTAGTTTCAAAATCGCCGTTATGCTTGGAAACGCAATCTGTTCCCAGGGAATAGCAGTCGGAGCAAAAAATTGGGTAGCAGTGATATCATCATGAGCAGGAATATTTGTTTCTGTAGTTGTGGCGGTATAAATTGCACCAATCGTATGATATCTTACAGCTTTGAATAAGTAATAATCAGCTGCAGAAGTTAAATATTTGATATTTGTGAGCGTTAATCCCAATTCCTCTTTAATTTCACGTTGAATTGACTCTTCCAGGGTTTCATCAAATTCTACAAAACCACCAGGCAAGTCCCAAAGACCTTTGGCAGGATCATCTTTACGTTTCACCAGCAGAATTTCTCCTTGGGCATTTTTTATCACAATAGCATTGGCAGCAGATGGCCCTAAATAATATTCCAGATGGCAATTAGTACAAGTGATTTTACGGGGATTTGGAGAATTTTTCTGATCAAGAGCAGCTTTGCAGCGTGGACAGAATTGAAAGATAGCATATGGTTCCATAAGTATTAAGTATCAAGTATAAAGTAGCAAGTATTAAGTATAAGGTATTAAGAGTATAAAATAAAATTTTGTGATTTTGGATTCTGGTAAACTGCAAGAGTTTAATAACTAAAATTAAAAGATTGATATTTTTTGAGAAATATTGTATTGGATTACATAGCTTATTTTTGAAAATTTTTCTATAATTAAATTAGGGGGCGGGACACGCAGTGTCCCCCGGGGTATAAGCTAGTAGAGCAGGATATAATAGTATGAAAATATTTTAATAATTTTTGTAATGAAATCTGGTTTGCGATGTTATAAATTAACTTTATAAGTAAAAAGTAAAAAGTAAAAAGTAAAAAGTAAAAAGTAAAAAGTAAAAAGTAAAAAGTAAAAAGTAAAAAGTAAAAAGTAAAAAGTAAAAAGTAAAAAGTAAAGTTTCACTACGTTGTTCCGTAAAAAAGTGGAATGGTAAACATTTTTTTAATAACTATTATCTTTTTAAGCCAAAAGCTTACCAGCCTATGGCTGGATCTTCTAGCTATTATCTATTAACTAACATTTCGATATGTTTCAAATCGCTAAACGTTTTCTTACTTCAAATAAGGCGCAGACACTACTAATTTTATCCGGAATTGCTGTGGGCGTGGCAGTACAGGTTTTCATTGCTATCCTCATAGATAGTTTACAAAAACAATTAGTGCAAACTACAGTTGGTGATAGCTCTCAGATTACAGTTCAGACAATGGAGCAGGGGAATTCTTTTGAATTCAATCAGGATTTTGTCCAACAAGTTACAACTACTTCCGGAATAGATACAATCCAGCCTTTACTTGAGGAGAATGCTTTTGTGTTCACTCAAAATAATAAATCCGATAACGTAGTTTTAAAAGGTATAACTAATGAAAATGTGACAGGTGGAATATATAAACTTCAGGATAATCTGGTTTCCGGAACAGGTAGTATTACCAATGGGATTATGATTGGTAAAGAGCTGGCCTTAGAGCGTAGTTTAAAAGTTGGTGACAAGGTTACTTTAGCAACAGCCGGTGGCAAGAAACAGGATTTTATAATTAATGGTATTTTTAATCTTGGAAATTCTACTGTTAATGAGCGTTTTGTCTTCATCGATATCATGACTCTCAGAGATTTGACGCGGGTGGTACCAGGACAAAGCATTTCCGCATATGAAATTCAGGTAAAAGATGTCTTTAAAGCCGATACTATTGCCAAGGAAATTTCTAAATTGAGTGGTAATTATTATCATCAAACTGACAACCTGAAAATCACCAATTGGAAGGAGACTAACGCAGATCTACTGACAGCCCTACAGAGCCAGAGTATGTCTTCCAAATTTATCCAGGTTTCCGTGCTGATTTCTGTAACCATTGCGATTGCCAGTGTTTTGAATATTCTGGTCGTGCAGAAGTCGCGTGAGATTGGTATTCTCAAGGCAATGGGGCTCAAAGACCGGCAATCTAGTTTAATCTTTTTATATCAGAGTTTGGCTCTCGGAGTAATAGGTACTGGAATGGGAATGCTTCTCGGACTAAGTTTATTATATTTATTTTCCACGTTTGCCAGGACAGCAGCTGGTGATCCGGTAATTAAGATCTTTGTTTATTGGGATCGTTTCTTCGCGACAGGTGGCATTGCTATCCTGGCAGCAGCTGCAGCAGGGATTTTACCTGCTCGTCAAACATCTAAATTAAATCCTGTAGAAATTATTAACAATGGCTAAAAAAAATTCAACAATTATCAATTTAAAACATATTCACAAGACTTACTTTGGAGCAATTGATACTCCGGTACTTTTTGATGTTAATCTGGAGATTGCCAAAGGGGGAATTTATGCAATTATCGGGCAATCCGGGAGTGGCAAAAGTACCTTGCTTAATATTATCGGTACTCTTGACCAGGCCACAGCAGGAGAAATATCTTTGGATGGTATTGCTACCGGTACAATGAATAAAAAGCAGTTGGCAGAATTACGTAATCAAAAAATTGGTTTTGTTTTTCAGTATCATTATTTACTTGAGAATTTCACAGTTTATGAAAATGTGGTGATGCCACATTTACTTTCTGGCGCTAAGCTTAACGCGAAGACTAAAAAATGGGCAAGTGACTTGCTCAAATTAGTCGATATTACAGAAACTGCAGAGAAAAAACCTTTTCAAATTTCCGGTGGTCAGAGGCAGAGGGCTGCAATTGCCAGGGCCCTCATGAATAAACCGGAATTGATTTTAGCAGATGAGCCAACAGGTAATCTCGATAGCATCAATACCAAGAAAGTTTTTGCCTTGTTTAGGCAGATCAATAAAGAGCTGGGCACTACCTTTGTGATCATTACCCATGATGAAAATATTGCCAAGCAAGCAGATTCTATTATTAAAATTCAAGATGGTAGGGTCACGAAGATTTAAACTGTTCCGAAGAATCAAAAAAGAGTTTGATTCTACTTTTGAAATTACTTCACATGAGAAGACAATTAGCCCTAAAAAGCAGGCTTAGTAATCAAAATTCAAGATGGTCGAGCAAATGTAAACAGATTTAAACTAATGATATTATTATCTAGAAACATTCTCCGTTTCAGTTTGGGTAGAATATTTAATGGGCAAATCTTCATGGATGATTGTCTCGATCAGATAGACAAATAAAGGCTCGACATCGATGTTTCGGCTGATAGTGCCATTGCTATCCGGTGCAGTGGTACAGGTAGCTCCAGGGATACCACAGGTAACTTTGATAGGAATTAGCAAAATTATTACTCCAAAGAAAAGAATCACCAGGGTGGCAAGGATAACTAATTTTTTCTTCATAAGATTATTTGATTAATTAAATGATATTCTGCTTGAAAGCATTATTAAAGTCAATATTTTTAAATCTTTTATATTAGCTGATAAACAACGACTATTTATCGTTTATCATAAAAATTTTGTTGACAAACATAGAATGCGATGATAAGATTTTTATATAAATTTTAAAATATTTTTCATGCAACAGATAAACACAAAAGCTAATTTAGAAGAAATTAAATTAGTAAGATTCGCCATTCATGTTTTATATTTGGTATACGGAGTTAATGCCTTACTTTCAATTCCCATTTTTATTTTCGCAATATCCAGTTTTGCCCCTGATCATTATTTGACAGTAGATACCTTACAGCTGAAATCGTTTCAAGCATTATTATATGCTATTTTGTATATGGCAATGACCATAGCCGGTGCAGTTAGTTATAATTATTTTTTTCTGTTTATCAAAAATATTACTAAATATGCTGATGTTTTCTTATTAAAAAATGTTATTTTCTTTAAAAAAGCAGTAGTATGGATGTTTTTTATGAATGTATTCATATTTCTGGTGGAAGCATATAAATCATGGTGTTATATTGCTGCAGATAAAAATATGGAATTTAGTTATTCATTTACCGGGATTATTTTTACTTTAATTCTATATATGATTGCCAAAGCTTTTGAAGCTGGTGCTAGGCTTAAAGAGGATCAGGATTTAACTGTATAATTACTATGAAAATCATTACCCATCTAGATGTGATATTGGCTAAACGCAAAAAGACTTTAACTGAGCTATCTGATGCTGTAGGAATTTCTTTGACTAATTTGTCCATTCTTAAAACAGGAAATGCCCGTGCTATCCGATTTTCGACGCTAGCTAAAATCTGTACATTTTTAAAGTGCCAGCCAGGTGACATTTTGGAATATATCGAGAAAGAATTGGATAGTTATTAAGCTAGACTAGTATTTCTTATGCTATAATTTTGTCATTATTCCAGTAATTTTTTTATGAGATTTCTGATCGTCGTCCCCAGTATCGAGGATGCTAACTCTCGAGGTATTCAAAGAGTTCTTTTTAATGTACTTTCCCGGGTGAGTGAAACTGATAATGAAGTATTTCTATTAATTGGGGCTCATGATATTCAAGTTTCCCAGCTTGATCAAAAACTAAATGATAGAGTGCAGAAGACCTTTATTCGCTATTATCTTAAGGATGGCAGGGTAAGAATTTTCAATACTTCCAAATTTCGCATAATTAAAAAAATAATCAAGGGTTTAATTAAAGGTGCTACTTTGGTTAAAAATGATAAAGATCTTGATTATCCTACTCTTACAGTATTGCATTACACTGATTATGTTGTGATTCAGCCGTATATATATCAATTTTTGACTAGGAATTTATCAGTGTATTTTGACTTTCTGCTGAATCGAATTATTAGTAAATACAAAATTGATGTAGTTTTAACTGGTGAACCTCAAAATATTAAATTATCTGCAAAAAATAAATCTCGTGGTGTCAAACTGGTACAGACTGTTTTGGATTTCTTACAATTTGAGGGGATGGATCTGGAACCCAATGGCTTCCTGGTGAATTTTTCAATTGCTCTGCTTGCTGCATTAAAAAATTCCGATCAGTTAATCACAATATCAAAAGATACCGCAGCTAAGATTAAAGAAATTGCTCCAGCTGCTAAAACTCATGTTGTATATTCATATCCAGTATTTTTTAATAGTAAATATTCAGTGGATTTTGAAAGCAAAATTCTTCAAAAATTTAATGTCATTCCACAAAAATATTTTTTCTTTGTTTCAGCAGTTGAACTCCGGAAAAATGTAATTGGTCTATTAAACGGCTATAGCATGATTGCTAATGCAGTTAATATTCCCTTGGTAGTTGCTGGTAGTAAAGGCTTTGGTTATAAAAAAATTGTTGAAACTTTTAAACGGCTTCCCAAAGAAGTGAAAGAGCGAGTTAAATTTCCAGGCTATATTAATGATTTGGAAAAGATGGTTTTGCTGAAGAATGCTACTGCGTTTGTTTGGCCCACTAAAGGTGAAGGATTGGGGTTACCAATTATGGAAGCCTTAGCGTTAAATACACCGATTGTGGCAAGTCGAATTCCAACCATCGTGGAAATTGCCGGCGATGCGATACATTACATCGATGATATGCATAATGAAGCAGAGATTGGTTTGCGGATGTTGGAAATCGTTAGTGATCATAAGTTACGTAATAAATTATTGCAACGTTATCCTCAGTATGTAAAGCAATGGACCAAAGAAAACTTTGATCAAAGGGTAGATCAATTATTAACTGCAATTCAAAAATGATAATCAACGAAATTTGTAAACAAGAAGATTATTCCCGGCCTTTTTTTAAAGAGATTACTGCTGAGCTCAAAGAGGGTGCGAGTTTGCATCGTAAGCTTTGGGAATATGTGATGATTGTCCAAGCCTTAAAAGAGCGTAGATTGTTACTTCCTGGCAAAAAAGGCCTTGTTTTTGGAGTGGGGACAGAGCAATTACCAGCTCTATTTGCTAAATATGGGTGTGAGATCCTGGCCACAGATTTACCTGACAATAGTGAAAAAAAGGCTTTATGGTCGCCTGATAATCAATTTAGCAGTGATTTATCCCAGTTGAATCGCTCACAAATATGTCCAGTATTGGATTTTGAAAAAAATGTAATATTCCGTAGTATAGAGATGAATGATATTCCGGATGATTTGGGAGAGTTTGATTTTACTTGGTCTTCATGTGCATTGGAGCATCTGGATAGTTTAGAAAATGGGTTGAATTTTTTGCTCAATCAATTTAAGTTATTAAAACCAGGTGGTTTTGCAGTACATACTACAGAGCTAAATCTCTCCTCCAATCAGGCGACACTGCGTGATGGAACCACTGTGCTTTATCGTAAAAGGGATCTGGAAGAGTTGTTTATTAGACTTAAAAAACTTGGGGCAATTGTGGCTGAGGTGAATTTTGCATCCGGAACCAAAGTTTATGATAATTTCGTCGATATTCCACCATATAAGCAAAATCCGCATTTGAAAATGAAGTTAGCAGAATTTGTCACAACTTCGGTAATGATAATTTTTCAAAAACCTCAAAATTATAATCCTAAGAAGTTTTCGAGGCTGCAAAGTGTTTTATTTAAGAAAAATGAATTGGATAAAACACTTGGTGAAGCTGATGATCAAGCGTTACGTGAGCAAGAATTCTATTATGAATTAAATGGAAATTTACCTGAAGTAGCACAACAAACTGCAGAAACTCCAGCTTTAGCTTCTCATAGCAGCTATCCAGTTTATTTAGGAAATAATCTGGCTCTCACTCGGCTTTTTAGCGGTCAAAAATTCTTCGTGGATACGCGTGATATTTCACTGGCGCCACATCTTCTCCTCGATGGCTTCTGGGAACAGGAAATTACTAATCACTTTTTAAATTTATTAACTGAAGAAGATATTTTCATCAATGTGGGAGCTAATTTTGGTTATTATATGATTTTGGCTGCGCTTAAAATTAAAACCGGAAGAATCATTGGATTTGAGCCGGTACCAAGACTTGCAGAAATAATTAACCGTAATATTTCCGTTAATGGACTGGATACTTTTGTCAAAGTTGAGAATTTGGGTATTACCGCTAAAAAAATGAAACAGAAGTTTTTCTTCAATCCGATGCTTTGGGGCAGTTCTACTTTTATGGAGTCCTTATCTCATGGTACACAGCAATCTGAAGTCATGATGCTGGATTGTATTTCACTTGATGAATATTGTCTCGAGAAAAATATTCTTCATGCCGATATGATGATCATTGATGTGGAAGGACTAGAGGAACAGGTTATTGCAGGGATGACTAAATTGATCAAAGACAGTCCCAGGTTGAAAATATTTTTAGAATTTTCGCATCAGGCTTATGCTGATCCTGCTAGTTTTTTTAAGACATTACAACAAGCTTTTAAGTATATTTATTATTTGCAGGATCGCAAGGTTCCTTTAGTACTTGAAAAATATGAAGATCTCAAACCATATCAGGCAATTGCCCAGTTTGATTTGATCCTTGCTCAGGAAGAACTTTTTTAGATAATTAATATTTTCAAAAAATTCACTGCTCAGATGTCAGAAGTCCTTTATTTCTTACATATTCCTAAAACAGGTGGTACAACATTATCTGCTTACCTAGATCAGAATTTTGCTCCTCTCCAAATTCTTACTGATAAACTTTGGAAGACTTTAATTCAAAAGAATCCTCCCGCTGAGCTTGATGATCAGATAAAACTAATTAGAGGACATTTTGGGATTAGCATTTATAACTTTTACCCCAAGACAAATTTTCAGATCATTACGATGCTTAGAGATCCGGTCAGTAGGGTAGTCTCGATGTATAATCATTTACTCAATGACGAAATTTATTGGTGCCAGCAATTAGAGCCAGATTCTCGCCCAACTATTGAAGAATTATTACAAAAGCCCAGGTTTATCCAAAGTTTTTCCAATGCCAGCACCAGGCATCTGAGTATTAAAATTCAGCAGCGTGACAAACTCAAGGAGCTGAAACAATATGAAAACTATTCTTATGAATTTGATCCGTTATTTCAAAAAACTGAACAGGAAGTGAAAGACTTGTATGCATTGGCAATTAGACAACTAGATAATTCGCTTTTTGTTGGTATTCAGGAATTTTATAATGAATCGTTACAGTTGTTGGCATATAAGCTCAACTGGCAGCCAATTCGGAATAGTTTACGGCTCATGTCATTACCCCAGGCTTTAAAACATTCTGAGCTCAAACCTCAAACGAGAAGTATAATTCAGGAACTTAATCAATCTGATCAGAAATTGTATGATTTTGCTTTGCGAAAATTTCAGATAGAGTATGATTTGATGAAAGAAGATCTTTACGACCATTATTTTGAGCAATCCTGGAATGGAAAACCCAAGAATGAGCAGGTATATCAAATGTTATTGCAACGAAGTAAAAACGGGGTTAGGTAATAATAATATATTCTTGCTTTATTTTTCCCGGCTGAGTTTTTCTAAGTCTAGTTCAGCATCAATTCTGACTACACTTACGAAGTCAGGGACGTGACTGACAAGGATCACTGCACCTTTATATTCATTAATCGCTTTAGCAATCACCGGGATATGACGAAAGTTGATATGATTAGTTGGTTCATCCAGGATTAGTAGTCCTGGTTCTTGCACCATAAAGCGAGCATAGCACAATAAACCTTTTTGCCCTTCAGATAGATCGCCGACTTGATGCTGGAGAATCTTACCAGTGAGCATGAAGCGCCCAGCTGCTGCATACATATATTCCGGCTTGGTATCGACAGCTACCTCTTGTAGAGCTTGTAATCCGGTATTTTCGAAATTTAATTCACTAAAATCCTGACTGTAATAACCGACGCGAACTTCTGAATCGATATGAGCACCCTGGCCCCAGAGCATTGCTTTGAGGAGTGTACTTTTTCCAATTCCGTTTGGACCTTTGATAATGAGTTTACGGCCACGAATTAAATCTAGTTTGAATTCTTTGGTAAGGGGATTGCCATTTTTCAGCATACTGACTGAGTGAATTTTGATGAGTGGAGCTGGGTAATGTTGATATGGAATTGTAAAATCTGGAATAGTTTTATCTTCTTGGCGAATGTCTACCAATTCTTCCCGGTCTTCTGCGATATCTTCGCGAACCCGGCGGGCGAGACGGCGCATCGCAATACTTTTACCACCAAGTTTATTTACTTTTTTAAAGCGATCGACAATTGATTTGTTGATTCGGGCATTTTGTAGTCTTTCTCGTTCGATTTGGGCAGCGATTTCTTCCAGTACATCATAATAATTTCCGACGAATTGTTCGACTTTATGGGTATTAATATCCAGATTGAGTACACCTTCAGTAAAGCAATTGAGAAAATCAGCATCATGGGAAATGACGAGGCAGGTTTTGGGGTACATGATGAGAAATTCAGTCAGATGCTCAATGCCGGTTTGATCAAGATTATTAGTCGGTTCATCCAGCAGTAAAATGTCAGGATCCTGAACCAAGGCATATGCTAAGAGAATACGGGCTTTCTGACCACCGGAAAGTTCTCGAATTCTTCGCTCAAGTGGCACATCCAGATTGACAATGCGTAAGGCATCTTTGATATTGCGTTCAATTCCGAATTTGACTTCGGAAAATGCCTGGGAGAAATATTCCAGCACTGAAAAATCAAGTTGCTCTCTGGGAATCATTTGTTGTGCCATGCCAATCTTGGCTCCGAGTTTGATATTAATTTCACCAGATTCCGGTTTTAATTCGTTTGTAAGGAGTTTGAAAATTGTTGATTTACCAGCACCGTTTTGTCCCATAATGGTCACTTTGGCGTTATTGCGCACGGAAAAACTGGTGTCGTCTAGAATCACCTTATCTTCCCCTGCAGGTGTAATAAATTTAAATGAGACATCCTCAAAGCGGATGATAACTTCTTCTTTCATTAGCAAATTTGATAAAGCAAAGAGAATAATACCAGAAAAGCGGGAAAAATGATTGTAAAAGTGAAAATATTTAAGAATCCAGGAAGTTAAGAATTTAGGAATGTTGGAGAAAAATGAAGATAATTTTTATTTTTGCGAATAAATTTTCATAAATCTCCTCAGTCTTGATATAATGTCAGAGTCTTCATTAATAAAATATTCAGAGAGGTGGGGCTACTCAACTTAGACTTAGCGAACTGTGTGAGTTTTAGAATGAGTTAGTCCCGATGAGGGACGAATCGGGAAGTTCACTCCCTGACAACTGAATATTTATACGGAGAGGTGGCTGAGTGGCCGAAAGCACCTCACTGCTAACGAGGCATACCGCAAGGTATCCCGGGTTCGAATCCCGGCCTCTCCGAATTTGGCCCGCGATCCTGAGTCGTACGAAGGAGAGTGGTTGCCAAATTCAGGACCTGACTGAATTTTTAAAAAAAACGAAAGTTCATCACTAACGAAGAAAATTCAGGCACGGTCCGTTCACAATTATCATGAAATATCCTAAAAATTTTAAAAAATACATCGCAACTTTTCTCTTCATTATTATATTAATCCACTTTCTTAAAGACATTACTCAAGACATCTTGGGAATCGCGACACCTCTTGATGCATTAGGTGATATCCAAGAAAATATTACTCAATTTCCGACGTGGCTTGCATGGCTTTGGTATTGGGCTATGGTGAATACTTTTTTTGGGGAGTTCATTTTAATTCTTTTAATACCAAAGTATTTGTTTAATACAATAGGAAGAACTGAAAAGTTTTTAATTGTTGGATTACTAGTTTATATCCCAATAATGTTTCTGTGCGCCTATTTCCTGAGCCTTTAGCTAGCTAGATAGTTAATTATTTGCAACTGGATTGGTGATATTACTAATGAACTTAGGTATGAATCGTCTCAATCCTTTATAAATAGATTCTTTAAATATCTACTGCAGAAGGCCAATATCGTTTATCAAACCTAGATCTGTATTTTTATTATTTATTATTTGATATATTTTTCTTTCACCTCCCAGGGTAACGTTTAATTCCCCGTCTGATATCAGATTGCAAGTATCACAGGTGCACTGTTCTTTTCTTTTTTGGTATTCTGCTGTGTATTTAGGACAATGAAATGCAGAATCTGAGTTTCCTGATATAGTACATTCGTTTAATGACACCACTTCCTGAACACTCTGATTGTTTTCAATCGAATAATAAATAACATAAGCAAAGTACTTTCCAACTGGTAAAGTACCATTTATGGATCCACCTTCAGTATGAAAACAGTAAAAATTTTCCCTGGAATCTATAGAATCAAAGCATATTCTTCTGGGTGGAACGAAATCAGAAGGATATGAAAATTTTACGCTGAAAGTGCCTGTAGTCTTATTATTCGTTGTTTGTGGGGGTTCAGTAATATTAAGTGCTGGTGCATAGGTATTGGTTGGAATTACTTCTTGTAAAGTTGGAGTTACTATATTAGGAGTAATATCTGCTTGTTTTCCGTCATCAAGGTCAATTTCCTTCTGAATCAACATACCAATTAACCCTGATAATATGACCATGATTAATACTACTCCAATTATTACAGGAATCTGCCATTTTTTAATATTTTTATTAATTAGCTTGACTTGGGGTTTATTAGTATCTGCTGTGGGAACTGTTAATACGTCATTCATGATTTTATTTAATAATTCAATTAATAATAGCTAAATATTAATCCAAATACTAATAAAATAACTAATGTATTAGATAGATGAAAGTGCTACCGAAATGACTCCAGTCCCATTTTGCAATATTATCTAGTTGGAGTTTATGGGTTTCTCTTTTTTAGATTCTGAACCCAATCCTATTTATAAAGCGTTTAACTTCATATTTGGGAACAATACCATTGGTTGTTTTATTACTTTTTGCATTATCTGAGGATAACTATTTTATGGTATTTTAAGATTCTATTGATTTAGCTATACTAAAAAGAAATTTCCTGAAATTAATGAAAAAATTTGCTGTATTATATAAATTCAGAGTAGCGATGGGCCTGGTAATGGTTATTCTGACAACATTTTGTATTGTATTACAAATTGATTTTAAGTTACTACCGTTAATATATTTTCTCTCGATTATATTACTCGTGTTGCCCCGATTACCCGAGCGAAAAGGATTTCGTCTTAAACATTATCTGAGAAAGATTTGGAAACGTGAATATTTAGTAATTGTAGTATTATGTCTGCTTCCGATACTAGTGCGTATTTTGCTCCTTGGAAGATATCATGGCGATGAGTCGCTTACTGCATTTTTCTCCTTAAACACTGATTTTAGCGGGTTAAATTTTTTTAAACAGGTTCCTAATAACCCGGCAGAGTGGATCAATCTCTTTCCTTCACCATATTTTTTTATTGAGCAGAAAATTTTGCATTTAATTGGGACAGATTTATTTAAACAAAAACTCTCTGTACAAATTTATGTCTTAATTATCACTATTTTCACCTACAAATTTACCAGTTTAATCGCTACGAAAAGACAAGGTATGTTAAGTATTCTTGTTTATAGTGTGTTTTCATTCGCAATTTATTTTGAAACAATTGCGCTAATGAATCTTGCCAGTACTGCTTTATTTTGTATCCAGCTGTATTTATTATTTAAACTTAATAAAACAAACAAGCTAGAGTATGCGAAATTGATTGGTTTTGTCATGGGTTTGGGATTATTGTTTTATACCAGTTCATATATCATTTTGCCTTTGACTGGCATCACTTACCTGATATTTTTTGCAGTTAAACCAAGAAAAATTATAATTCATTCATTATTACAGAGCTTATTCGTAGGGATTTTGGTTCTGCTCCCTTTTCTGACTTAATATGTATAAGGAAAATAATTGGTATATCTTCACGCGATTCAATCAGGTATCAACAATGTCTGAAAATAATTATGTATCCAGCAGTAAAGATTATATTAAGCCTA
>Ga0194063_10000998_pt1 | contig 19273 bp, 17 predicted proteins | sample SepL3720m_MetaG_FD_155459 | JGI IMG/M metagenome (GOLD analysis project Ga0194063, IMG submission 155459) | Anoxic zone freshwater microbial communities from boreal shield lake in IISD Experimental Lakes Area, Ontario, Canada - Sep2016-L373-20m | ecosystem: Environmental > Aquatic > Freshwater... | reverse complement strand
AAGTCCATCCCTACCTGTTGCGTGACCGGAAAGTGGAGAGCGCCGACGACGTCTGGTGCACCGACATCACCTATATCCCTATGGAACGAGGCCACGCCTATCTGGTAGCCATTATGGACTGGCACACCCGTGCGGTAATTTCCTGGCGGCTCTCCAACACGCTCGACACCCGCTTCTGTCTTGAGGCCTTTGACGAGGCCGTGCGGGTAGCTGGGCGGGTTCCGGAGATCTTCAATACCGACCAGGGTTGCCAGTTCACCTCGCACGCCTGGCGGGAGCGCCTCACGGGCCAGGGCATCCGGATCAGCATGGACGGCAAGGGCCGTTGGCTCGACAACGTGTTCATCGAAAGACTGTGGAGAACGCTCAAATACGACGAACTCCACCTGCGGGAATTCGACACCCTGCCCGAGCTAGAGGTGATTTTGAAAAACTGGTTTGAGCTCTACAACACATGGCGTCCCCACGACTCACTAGGTGGCTTGAGACCTTGGGAAATCTACCGTCCACACCAAAAACAGAAAGCCGCCTGATGGCATCAAACAGGACTAACAGAAAAATTCCCCCGCGGGGGAACCGCCCGCTGGGCGGTTAAAGTGTGAGAAGCCGGATGTCTCCGGCTTCTCATTGACGATAAGCAAGAAACCAATACAATGAAACGCACCGACCCGGACCACCGCTGCATAACCTAAATTCGCCCCGGCGTGGCAACGCTTTCCGACCCGGCTCTGTCGTCAAATCTGCTCGCGACATCATGCGCAAGGACAAGGGTCTTAATGGCGACCTCGACCGGTTGCCGATGCTGACGTGGATCATGTTCCTGAAATTCCTCGATGACCTGGAGCAGGAACGCGAGATCCAAGCCGAGCTTGCAGGCGAGAAATTCAAACCTGCCATCGGGAAACCTTACCGTTGGCGCGATTGGGCGGCGAATCCCCAAGGCATCACCGGCAACGAGCTGCTGGCATTCATCAACAACGACGAATGCATCCGCCCGGACGGCACACGCGGGCAGGGACTTTTCGCTTACCTCCGCTCACTCGATGGGAAGAGTGAAAGCCGTGAGGTGATTTCCACGGTGTTCTCCGGCGTGGATTCCCGCATGCGCTCGGGCTACCTGCTCCGCGATGTCATCGACAAGATCGGTTCGATCCACTTCAACTCGTCCGAGGAACTCCATACTCTCGGCACCTTGTATGAAGGCATGCTCCGAGAAATGCGCGATGCGGCGGGCGATTCAGGCGAATTCTACACACCGCGTCCGGTGGTCCGCTTCATGGTGGAAGCTACTAACCCGAAACTCGGTGAGGTAGTAGAAGATCCGGCATCCGGCACCGGAGGATTTCTGGTAGAGGCGTTCATTCACCTTTCGAAGCAGGTGAAAACGATTAATGATCGGAAAATCCTGCAAAGCAAGTCGCTCCAAGGCGGCGAGCCAAAATCGTTGCCTTATCTGCTCTGCCAGATGAACTTGCTCCTGCATGGACTCAACGCACCGCGCATCGACCCCGGCAACTCGCTCCGAAACAAGCTCACGGAAATTGGCGACAAGGAGCGCGTGGACGTGATCCTCACTAATCCGCCCTTTGGTGGCGCGGAGGAAAAGGGCATTCAGGACAATTTTCCTGAGGACATGCGGACAGCCGAAACAGCTCTTCTCTTTCTCCAGCTTATTATGCGAAAACTACGGCGTGGGAAGAATTCGGGAAGAGCCGCCGTCATTGTGCCTAACGGGACACTTTATGAAGACGGTGTTTCTAAGCGGATTCGTGAAAATCTATTAACTGATTTCAACCTGCATACGGTAGTTAGATTTCCCAAGGGTGTTTTCGAACCCTACACTGACATTGCGACAAATATCCTTTTCTTTGAGCGAGGAGGGCCAACCAAAGATGTGTGGTTTTACGAACATCCACTTCCTGAACATAGAGCCCATTTGAAAGGAAAGTCATATTCAGCTACTGATGGAGTTCAATATCACGAATTTGCGCCCATATTAAAGTGGTGGAATGATCGCAAACAAACTGATCAGGCATGGCAAGTCAGCGTGAAAAAGCTAAAAGAAGATGGATTTGACTTAGCTCAGAATCATCCAAGACACGCAAAGATCTCACTTCCGCCGCCAGATGAAATCATCGCCACAGTTCGACAAATGAAGAACGACAGCGACAAGGTGTTGAAGGAATTGTGCGACTCTCTGAATTCCCTAAATAGGGTATCTGCTCCAGCGGTAGCGCTTCGTAAGCTATTATCTCAACGAAAGGATAATACGAGGATTTCAGACCACATTGAGTATACTCGACCTCGCGTGCAGTTGCATTTTCGTGGTGCCAAGGTTCGGGATCGCGCCATGGGAAGCGACATTGGCTCGAAATCACAGACTATAATCCGCACAAATGACCTGCTTTTATCCCGCATTGACGCACGCAATGGCGCGATGGCTCTGGTTCCAAGTGATTTGGATGGAGCTATTGCAACCAACGATTTTCCGGCGTTTGAAATCCAGACCGATTTAGTTCTACCATCCTACCTACGATTCTGTTTGTTTCAGCCATCGATGATTCGTGTATATGAGCATTTGAGCCGTGGTTCGACAAACCGAAGAAGACTCAATGTAGATAGTTTTCTCGATTTGTGTATTCCTGTTCCAACAAGCCTGGATCTTCAACTAGAGGTAGCGGACACTCTGGAAAAGGCCGAACAAAGAATCAGTCTACTGCGCGAGCAAATGGGGGGGATTGAAGAAGAATTAGTAGGACTGATTGGATCAGCGCTACATTACGTTTTCCGCAAGCAATAACCACCACATTAGTATATTTGGCAACTAAGATCATAACGCCATAATGGGTTGAGCTTACGATTCAACCAGATACAGCGAATCAAAACCACTGAACTCTTTATGCCCATTCATCACGCCATTTGGAAGGTCGCGGAAAAGCCGACCGCACTGAGTCTGACCAAGCTTACCACCGAGCAAGAACTTGAAAACATGATCGTCCGCGAGCCGACCATCCTTTCCAGCGAGTGGATGTTGATCGGTCGCCAGGAAATCACGCCGTTCGGCGGTCGGATTGACCTGCTTGCAATCGCTCCGGATGCTTCTCTGGTGCTGATAGAATTGAAGCGCGACAAGACGCCGAGAGAGATCGTGGCACAGGCTCTCGATTACGCATCATGGGTCGAACAGCTCACCGGTGACCAAATCGCACGCATTTACCGCCGCTTCGCGGGGGAAAGTAGCAATCTGGATGACGCATTCAAAAATCGGTTCGGCATCGAAATGGATGAGGACGCGCTGAATGCATCCCACCAGATCATCCTTGTTGCGTCGGAACTGGATCTTTCCACGGAGCGCATCCTGAATTACCTGAATGCGAAGGACATCGCCATCAATGCGCTGTTCTTCCAAGTATTCCAGCACGGCAACGACAAACTCTTGAGCCGAGCTTGGTTGATTGACCCCGGCGAGACGCAGGCCAATGCCACGACGGCCACGAAGTCACAAGGTCCCAAGGAGCCGTGGAACGGTGAGTTTTACGTTTCCTTCGGCGATATGAGTTCCCGGTCATGGGAGGATGCGCGCAAATTTGGATTCATCAGCGCAGGCGGCGGCACTTGGTATAGCCAGACTCTCAAGCTCCTGACGCCAGGAGATCGCGTATGGGTGAAGATTCCTAAGGTCGGCTACGTCGGGGTGGGTCGCGTCGTTGATCCAGTGCGACCGGTCAACGAGTTCACGGTGGAAGTGGATGGCGTGCAGCGACCGTGTCTTGAAGTCCTGCAACACGCTAATCTCTACAAGCAATTCGCCGACGACCCTGAAAAGGCTGAATGCTTTGTGAAGGTCGAATGGCTCGACACACTCGACCGCCAGCACGCTTTCCAAGAAACCGGTCTTTTCGGCAACCAGAACACCGTTTGTCAACCCACCGCCGCCGTATGGCGTCACACCATCGAGCGTCTAAAAACGGTCTTCAAAAAGTGGGATTCATAATCGATTGGATTTGCCTTCCCTGTCACACCCTCAAACGGAAATTCACTTTTTCCATGAATGGGGCATCCCAGCGCGGTTTTTGTGTCGGTGAGATAATATTCTGATAGATAAATATCTGATGTGTTCCAATGCGCCTGGAGTTTATCTATTTCGGATACTATGATGTCGGCGGTAAGGCCCTCGTTTTTTGTCCGTCGGTCAAAGTGTAGTCACGGCACTGAAGTCGTCGTAGTTAAGGTTTGAGATGTACCTTTTAAAAAATATCAACCAACGCTTCAAAATGTTGGTGACTCTATCAGATCTTTCTGCCAACCTTCTTGGTTGGTTATGACAAAAAACATACTTAGAAAAATAATCGCGGCCAGTTCGTGGACGGTCGCCAAGACGATGCCACGGATACCACACTGCTACACGGTTCGTCGGAACGCCCCTTCCGATGAAGACTTTGTTGCTTTCGTTGAAGTCATTCACAGCCATGGATACGACGAGATGTTCTTCAGTCGCTCCTACCGCTACCTCGACCTCGACGGCTGGCAATACTGGACGATGGATGCGTATGTCGAATGCACCACCCTCATCAACCGCGCCCGCTTGAGTCGTCCGGAAAGGCCGATTGTGAAAAACCCGGTTCCATTGGTTCCCCGCGTCCCGTTGACCGAGGTTTATTGCAAGGAAACAAAGACAATGGTGGCGCTACAACCGGATCTCGATTTCCCGAATCATGAAGACCGCCATGAGTAACCGCCTTGCCGCGTGCCCGGATCGCGGCAGCGAGTGCACACCTGCCGTGGCGGTGGAAGTGAAACGCTACCAGAAGGCCGGAGGTTGGTTGACTCGCTACTGGGCGGTCTATGTGAATGGCGAGTTGCTCGCCGTTGTTCTTTACCGAAAAGGGGCGATGGCGATAACGGAGGCGCTGCGAGTCGCGCATCGAAAATAAAATCAGTGGTTTCAATCGGTCTGTAGATCGAGAATAATCTAACATTAAATTTGTCCGTGCGGTCAAATAATATAACTCAGTTTACCACTTGATCCCAGTCCGATTTTTATTATCATAAAAGCAGCCCGGAGTCGACGCCAATCAACCTCCGGGCTGCACTTAAACAAGATGAAAGCTAATAGCACGCCTAGCGACGAGCCGCAAGCAATACGTAGAAATACTACGAATCCGGACAAGCTTGAACCAGAGAAGAGTCAAGCTTTACTGAGCTATTCTGAGATCGTCCAACGATGCAGAATGATTGATCGCGCTTGGCTGTTTTATCTCACGCACTTTGAGTTCTGTGTTGTCCACTTTATCTTCGACCGCACCGCCGGGTGGCGCAAGGAGTGGGAGCGCATCTCTATGAAGCAATTCACCCAAGGAGTGCGCGACTCTGATGGCCAATTACATGCCCGCCTCAACTCGTCCAGCCGAGGGAGTGTAGGAGACGCTATTAAGAGTTTGATCGAGAAGGGGGTTCTTCTCCGACGCAAAAAGGGACAGAAAGACTACGAATACTCACTCAACTACAAATGGGACCCTAGCCAAGCAGTCGATAAACCAAGTAGAAAAGCTGCTCCTCTTGAAAACCGGCCCGTGGACCGGGACGATGTTCCTCCCGCCAGCCGGGATGATGACGGTCCCGACTGTCGGGACATAAAGAATATAGAGAAGAAGAAGAGCCTTCGGAGAAAGACAAGTAGCGCCAACCTGACGGTTGACGCTGTCCGGCGGGGGGGGGGAGAAAGACGACTTGCTGGCATTGGTGAACAAGACCACCGCCGCTTCCCGTTCCCTGCGCGATGCGCACAAAGTCGAAGGCTATCAATGCCGTGGGAAGGGTGGCGGACTTGTGCCGACTGAGTTGGCGATGCGTCAAATCTGGATTGATCTGTTCGCAGAGCACTTCTCCGAGTCCCCCGTAACCGCCCTTTCCGTGAGAGCCGTCAACATGCTACGGAGTTATTGCAAGGAGTGGAACAACCGGAACGTCAAGCAGGAGTGGGTGAGTGATTTCCTGCCGTGGATGTTCGCCAACTGGCCCGCCGTCCGCACGCTGGTAGTGCATTGGATGACAGACTTCCCAGACCAGCCCGAACCGATGCTGTTAGCGAATGCCAAGCTCCGCCCGCATCTGGAGGGTGCCTACAACGAACAGCAGCGCCTCGCCTCCCTTCGCGCCCTGACTCCACGGGAGAGGGAAATCCGCGAGCTGATTCGCAGCAAGGGCATGGACCGCGCCACGGCGGAGAAAATGGCCAAGACCCGTGATGAGGCCGCCTCCTTGCTCAAGCACGCCAAGGACCAGTTGGCGAATGCCAAAATTGCCGAGGAGCGGGCAATGAACATCCGAACGGTGGCTGCCAACCCGAAACCCAAGCCCCGTCCCCTTGCGATGTCCGCCGAGGACTGTGCAGCGTTTGAAGAGGCTTACGAGGAGCGCACCAAAGAAGGCATCCGGCGTCGGGTGGCCGCCGCCGTGGCAAAGACGCCCGCAGCTAAGACTGTGGCGGCCCCTGAACCAATTCCTGAGAAGTTCCCTGACTGGGATTGAACCATTTACCACAAACCACATGAAACTGAGCGACGACGACATGATAAAGGCCCTGCGCCAAGCGGAGGACCTGTTTCTGACTCTAGGGGCAACACATTGAATAGAGTTTGTCCACAGCCCCTTCACGGAGCAGTTCCGGCTCCTTCCTCCCCCGCCCGGCGTTTCCCGGCCCGCAGGCTCAGACTGTGGGGCAAAACGGGCCGTTCTTGCCAAGGGGCTCTTGCGTTCAACCTCCGCATTGCTTTTTTGTGATCGATGGAACGCCTGGAGCAATCGATAGATTTGCGCATTGATTGGCCGATCCCCATTGGTGGCGAAGTGATGAACAAGAATCCGCGTTTCTTGCTTGTCAGTCTCTCTCAGGCGGTCTAATAAACCAACCGATGAACGGATTTTCCAGAGAATTACTCTTCCTTGTTGTATTCATAAGGCTGTTATAGGACAAATGCCGTGCGCTACTTACTAACAATAATAGCTAACAAATGCTCACAATTCAACACTGCAAGGAGAGTCTTAGTCGCGCATATATCACCGCTATTGTAGGACGCTCCTTGAACAACCTTTGGTGGGGGGCTGAGTATGATTATGGTGTTGATGGCTTCATTCGGAAGCTAACCCGTCGCGGTTCACGAGTGACGCAAACCGGCTTCGGATTTGATTTTCAGGCGAAATCCACAACGAACTGGACACAAGATGGCAATGAGATTGTCTACGATCTCGAAGCTAACGCCTACAACGATCTTGCAGCGCGATCGGCGGCCCCTCGCGGCCTGCCATTGCTTCTGGTGCTTCTCTGCCTCGATCAGGAAGATTCCCAGTGGTTGACGACTGATCAAGATCAGATGATCCTTCGGAAATGCGCCTACTGGTGCCAAATTACAGGCAATTTTACTGAGAATGAACATACTCAACGTATAAGGATTCCAATATCGAATTTGTTCAATTGCTTTGCCGTTACGCAGATTCTCACTGACGTTGAAGCGGGGGTGCTATTACCATGAAGCCTGAAGAGATCAGAGATGTCACCATTGACGACCTTCGTCGTTACCTGCTGGCACATTCTTGGCGTGCTGTTGATCACCCAAACCGTCGAGTGCAGGTCTTTGAGCTCCGAGATGGATACGACGTCGAATCGTCGTTACTACTTCCAACGTCGGATGACCTGATCGACTCTCGGCAAATGGTTTCGGAGGCAGTGAGCATTCTCTCCGAAATCCGCCAGACTACGACGGATAAGATGGTTCACCAGATTTCAGGTTGGGATCGAGATGTCCTAAGAGCACGTCTTTTTAAACTCTCTGGAACCGAACGATCTCTTCCCTTGGATGTTGCTTCTAAGATAGTTTCGGACCTTCGTCAATTTATCGGGAATTCGGCCTACACCGAATATGAACCTAGACCTTTCTTCGATAAGGCCGGAGGAATCAGCCGTGACTTTGTTCATCAATGCAGATTTGGGCACACCTTTGCTGGGAGCTTTGGAATAACCGTAGAGTCTCCGGTTCAAGTTGAGAATATGTTGCCACTAGATGGTGTTGCGCCCGTGATTCCATTTGAACGTCGCGTGTTTGAACGAATTGCCACTGGGTTTCAAACGCTTCGCAAATCAATTGAAGAAGATTCCCTCGATCCTCTTCTTCACGGATACAGAACCGGACTAAACGCCAACATGTGTCGCGCTCTGTCAGACGCATACGAAGCGGTGGACGGTAGGCGAATCGAATACGATTTTTGGTGGAGCGCTGAGCTTGTCTCGACCCACGCAGCCGTTTGGCGACCCTTTGTCTACGAGGGCAGAGCCTTTGAGTTTTCGCGAGCCGCCGCTCTAGAGCTTGAAAAAGCTGAAGAGATTCCGGAGTCAGTGATCGAAGGGCGAGTATACGCCCTCAAGTCCGAGACGCCACCCGGCCTCGACGAGCAACAAGAGTTTGAGCATGTTATAACGATGTATTGGGAGCGCGAAAAAGGAGTGACAGTTGGTATTAGAGTCCCTTTGGCGTCCGATCAATATATTGGAGCGTGCGATGCACACAAAGAAGGTAGGAAGATACGAATTGTGGGATATCCAGAGAAGCAAGGTAAGTTTTGGACTTTAACCAAAGGACGCGATTTCACAATTCTCACCAAATAATACATCTAATAATCGATGGCCTCTAATGGGCTATGCATTGATCAAGGAATTGAAAGTCGCCGGAATGAAAGTCAAAATTGCCTAACGCTCGATCCGCCTCCATTTCCAAGCAGTAATGACCGCTATAATCTCAACCCGTAGTCGAAGCCTCGCCCCCGGTCAGGCGTATGAGAACTCATCGTTAGCTTAAGAAAATGAACACACCCGGCACAGTAATCGAGGGAAAGCATGTAGTTATCGGCGTCCTTAGTACAGAGGGTGGCATGGGAGAAATTATCGAGGTGCATGCGCTAGGCGATCCAACGCAGACGTTTGCATTGAAGTATTGCCGCGCGACCGACGCTGAGACCTTGGATAGATTTCGTCGGGAGGTCCGTCTGATGTCGGAATTTGTTGGCAACTCGAAAGTGGTACAGATCTTGGACTTCAACTTATCACACAGCCCACCTTACTTCGTGATGCCAATTTATGCGGATGGTGACCTGCGCACCCTCAGCCCGGGTATCCAGTCTGATCATGGCCTCCAAGAGCAAACGATGCTCGCGATGGCTGATTGCATCGAGGAATTACACAATGCAGGGAAGCATCACCGAGACATCAAGCCCGCGAACTTTTTGCGCTCGCCAACAGGACTAGTCATTTCCGACCTTGGACTTGGGATGGATTTGCTGTCGCGAACCGGAGTCACACTCACCCACCAATGGGGTGGAACTCATGGTTACATACCTCCTGAGTTCTTTCTGCCCGATGGATTCAAGAATGCGACACCGCATTCTGACATTTTTATGCTCGGAAAGGCATTCTACAATCTCCTGTCCGGACTAGATCCACAGTTCATCGACAAGACACAGATTGACCGGCCGATTTTCTACTTAGTTGAGCGTTGCTGCCAGCAAGATCCGGCAGATCGCTACCAGAGTATCCCAGAATTAAAGCAAGCGATTGTTGCTGCATTTGACGTATTGCTTGGTAGGCTTGCTCCGCTTGGCAAAGCGCAGACAAAGTACGACAGTATCGTAGCGCTTTTGAGTCAAAGTCAGTACAAGACCGAGGACATCAAGTCATTCGTTTCTCTCGCAGAAAACATATCGCCAGAGGAGCTCTTTTCAATCGTCTCTTCAGCCGACAAGGCCTTCTACTACGTTCTTTCCCAGGATCAGATGAAGTCCGAATTGAGGAGGTATCTGGAACTGTATCATCAGGCCGTTCTTTCCGAATCCTTTCTGTCATTTTCATACGCTGAGTATGTAGCGGATCGTATGGAGGTTGTATTCAATAACAGTACAGATCCGGATATCCGTGCTCGTGCCCTTGAGCTTGCGATAATTCACGCCCAGCGCATGCATCGTTTTGCGGCAATGAGCACGTGCTCAAATATGATTACGAAAGTGCAGCCTGATGACCCTGGCGAGGCGGCAATAATAGCCACAATTCAGAAAACCAAAGCTGATTTTGTGAAGGAAATTGAGGCGGTTTCATGCAAGAATCGATTGATTGCGGATGCTATCGTGAAACTCAAAGTGATCTAACAAATAGTGTCATGAACCACAACATGAGGCAGCCTCCCAGAACCACAAGTAGAGCAACAAGGATTATTGCGAGCTTGATTTTGACCGTAAGCGGAATCACTGGTTCTAGCCATTTGCTGCTGTCCCGCGCTATTGGGGAGGCGTCGTTTGTTGCTCTAGTGGTTGCTTCATTGATTGTTGGTTTAGTGATACTTTTTGAGAATCGAGTTTCATCATTTAATCTCAAGAATGGGAGTATCGATTTAGCCAAGATTGAGGAGACTCGCATCGAGGTTGAGGCGAAGCGGGAGGAGATTGAGAAGTTGGCATATTTGACCGTTCGACTCGTAATCGCTTCCCAAGAGGCACAGGTCTCTTGGGGAATGACAAAAGAAGAGGAAGTAGAGTTTCAATCCATCGCTAAGGAGATACTTACCACGGCAGGGACCGATCCATCTGACTCGATCTTCCGGAAGATCGACAATATCAATTGAACCGAGGCCAATGTCATCCAGCCGAATCAAAGACGGATAGCCCCGCAAGGATATTCCAAAACTTCAGAGAGAGCCCAATTATTTAAGTAATACACTCACAATTAGTTACTTACGCAAAAATTTTCCTTTACAATTGTCCCATCCGCTGTTAATACTCCGTTCCACAAGACTGTGCCACAAGGCACCTTTTGCGCCTTCATAAATCGTTGATTTTGCAAGCCTTAGAGCTTTTCGGTTTCGGGTCCCACCCCCTCCGCTCTTCTTAGCTTCCGTGCCGGAAGCTAAGAATGGTAAGACGTTGGATTGCCCATACCCGCTAGTAATTCCTATTGTGTCCGCACTTCAATCCGCCGCCGCGTTTTCGTCCTGTCCCACTCCGATGTTTCACCGGACCGAGATCACCATGGCTCATGGCGGCGGGGGTAGTCTGACGCAGGATTTGATCAACCGCATTTTCCGGCCTGCTTTCGCCAATGCCGGACTCGAAGCGCAACACGATGGGGCCTTGCTGGATTTTCCCGGTGGCGGTCGACTGGCATTCACCACCGACTCTCATGTCGTGAGTCCGTTGTTTTTTCCAGGCGGTGACATCGGGACCATCGCCGTTAATGGCACGGTCAACGACCTTTGCATGTGCGGGGCCCGCCCGCTTTGGTTGAGCGCGGGCTTCATTCTGGAAGAGGGCTTTGAAATCGAAACCCTGCAAAAAATCGTCGCTTCGATGAAATCGGCGGCGGAAGCTGCGGGAGTCGTGATCGTTACCGGCGACACCAAGGTCGTCGAGAGAGGAAAAGGAGATGGCTTGTACATCACCACCTCCGGCGTGGGTGTCATCGAAACCCCTCTGACCATCGCGCCAACAAGCATCCGTCCGGGAGATGCCGTGATTCTCAGCGGTGATATTGGCAGACACGGGATGGCAATCATGGCGACACGGGCGGGTCTGTCATTCGAGAGTGAGATCGAAAGCGACTGTGCGCCGTTGGTGGCTCCGGTGATGGCTTTGTTAGATGCTGGATTGGAGATCCACTGCCTGCGCGATCTTACCCGGGGAGGGCTCGCAACATCGCTCGTCGAACTCGCGGAAGCCTCGGCACTCGCCATTTCGATCGATGCTTCCCTGCTGCCGGTTTTCGAACCCGTAGGCGGAGCGTGCGAAATTCTCGGCCTGGATCCGATGTATGTGGCTAACGAAGGACGGTTTGTCTGCGTGCTACCGCAAGACCAGGCGGACCGCGCGCTCGAAATCATCGCCCGCACCGCTCCCGGCGGGCCGCCGGTGAGAATCGGCAAGGTGCTCGACGGCCCGCCAGGAAGAGTCACCCAACGCAGTGTGATCGGATCTGAAAGAATCGTCGATCGTTTGAGCGGTGAACAGCTTCCTCGAATTTGTTAGGGTCAGGTGGTTCTTCCCCGGTAGCGGAAATAGGCGGCGCACGCCCCCTCGCTGGACACCATGGGAGCACCGAGCGGATGATCCGGTTGGCAACGTGTGCCGAATGCGGGACAGTCGTGCGGTTTTTTCACTCCACGCATGATCGCACCGCTGATGCATTCCGACGCGGTGTCGACAGCGGTATCCTTCAGCTGGAATCGGATATTCGCATCGAATGCGGAGTATGCCGGCCTGAGGGAAAGTCCGCTGTCCGGGATCACGCCGATGCCACGCCAATCGCGGTCGGCGATTTCGAAAACCTGCTCGATGATGCGGCGGGCGTGGAGATTTCCCTCGTGTTTGACCGCACGGGAATATGCATTCTCCACCTCAGCCCGACCTTCTTCCAACTGCTTCACGCAAAGGTGGATCCCTTCGAGAATGTCAACCGGTTCAAAGCCGGTGATGATGATGGGAGCACCGTATTCAGTAGCAATCGGTCCATATTCCTCCAGTCCCATGATTGTGCAGACATGACCCGCTGCAAGAAACCCCTGCACTTGATTGTCGTCCGCGCCGAGGATCGCACGCATCGCCGGAGGAACCAGCACATGTGATGTTAGAATACTGAAATTTCCCAATCCCTCGTGATCCGCACGGAGGACGGACATCGCATTCGCCGGAGCGGTGGTTTCAAAACCCACCGCGAAAAAAACCACTTGTTTTTCAGGGTTTTCCCGGGCGATCGCGACCGCATCCAACGGAGAATACACGATGCGCACATCGCCGCCACGTGCCTTGGCCGTGAGCAGGTCGATCGAATTTCCGGGAACCCGCAGCATGTCGCCGAACGAACAAAGAATCACCTTGTGAGACAACGCGAGTTCCACGGCTTGATCGATCAATCCGGCACTGGTCACACACACTGGACACCCCGGTCCGTGCACCAGGGTGATCAGATCTGGCAGCAATTCATCCAGACCGAACCGGACGATGGCGTGGGTCTGGCCACCGCAGATTTCCATGATCGTCCATGGCCGCGTGACAATACGCTGGATTGAATCCGCCAATTTGCGGACCAGGGTGGCATCGCGGTATTCATCGACGTATTTCACCGTTCACCTGCACCTTCCACTTCGGATTCCAATCCATCGAGGTCGCCCATCTGTTTCAGATAGGAAAACGTTTCCTCCGCCTCTTTTTCATCGATGACGCTGATGGCCACCCCGACGTGGACGAGCACATAGTCACCGGGTTTAGCCTCCGGCGCGCAGGTAAGGCTCACCTGTTTGATGACACCGGCAAAACTCACGCGGGCACTGCGTAAAAGCGGATCATCTCCCTGAATATCGATTACTTTTCCTGGAACGGCGAGGCACATGGTGGTGGTGGGTTTTGGGGTGGTTCAACAGTCGTCAGATTCCAAAGCACTGCGAGCGCCTGACCTGCGGCTATGGCTCCATCATTCGATGGCAACTCGATTGGCGCAAGTACCTTCATGCCGGACTTCACCAGGCCGAACTCCGCCAGGTCGCGCAACAGGGCGTTTTGAAAACACCCGCCGGATAGAACCACTGTCCTGACACCGGACAAACGGCAGACTTCCACGAGGGCATCGGCCAGACCACGGTGGAATGCAGCGGCCAAAGCAGTGGCCGGACGTTCCGGTCCAGATAACAACGGAAAAATCGCGGGTCTCCAGTCCATTTCCCAACAGACACCGTTCGTGGAAGGTGTGATGGAAAATGGTAGGGATTCAGTGTCGTTTGGAGATGCCAACGCTGCGGTCTCCACCGCGAGCGGCAATTGTCCTTCGAAAAAGTTGGTGTTGCCAAGACCCGCTAGAGCGGCGAAGCCATCGAACAAACGTCCGATGCTGCTGCATACGGGTGAATGAATCCCCTGCTCCATCATGGTCCGCAACGTATCGGCCTCGCGTGATGAAAATCCAAAACGCGCAGCCGTTTTCGCTAACAGAGAAGCATCACAGGTGTGGGCCAGTGCCACCGCCATTCTACGGGCGTCCTTCACCGCAGCCTCACCGCCCGGCAACCGGAATGGACGCAAACGTGCAAAACGTGTGGCAACACCGCCTTGCAGCAAGATGAATTCACCACCCCAAATCGTACCGTCCTCACCATAGCCGGTTCCATCCCATGCCACGCCGAGCACGCCGTCGGGCGGATGGCGGTTCTCTAACAGAACGGCAAACACGTGGGCAAGGTGATGTTGCACGGAAATCACCGGAAGTCCGCATTCGATCGCATGACGGGTGGAATGATAATCCGGATGTTTGTCGCAAACCACCACGCGTGGGTCGGATGCCAACAAGGATTGCAAGGTATGAATCGTGCGGGTGAAAACCTCGTGGGTCGCAACGCCTCCAAGATCCCCAATATGCGGGCTGATGACCAATCTTTGTCCGGATGCGACGGCAACCGTGTTTTTCATCTGCGCTCCCACGCACAACACCGGATGCGGCAGGGACGATGGCAATTCCACTGGAGCCGGCGCATATCCACGCGCCCGCCGTAACAAAATCCTGCTTCCCGCAGGTGTGAATCTCACAACCGAATCATCGATGGGCCGGGCAACCTCACGATTGTGAGTGAGAAACAACTCCGCGATTCCACCAAGCCGTTCGCGCGCCTCGTCGTTGTCGAAGCAGAGCGGTTCTTCGGAACGGTTCGCACTCGTAGCCACCAGCGGCCTTTGGATTTTTTCCATCAGGATCCAGTGCATCGGCGACGACGGCAGGAGCGCCCCGATCCACGGGTTTCCCGGTGCCACCGATTCCGCCAGCTCCGCAGTGGATTTTTTTCCGACCAACACCACGGGAGATTGCAGAGAAACTAACAACTTGGCCGCGCTCTCGCTGACATCCGCCCACCGCCGGAGCATGTCGAGATCCCTGAACATTACTGCGAACGGCTTTTCCTCGCGATGCTTGCGACGCCGTAGTTCGAGAACCGTACGCTGGTGGGTTGCATCCGCCATCAGATGAAACCCACCGACTCCTTTCGCCGCGAGGATTCCGCCGCCTATCAGGAAATCGACCGCCATCGCAACCGCCGCATCGCCACGGGCCAATGATTTCCCGGAAGTGTCAGTTAGATCGAGAATAGGACCGCATGCCGGGCAAGCATTTGGTTCGGCATGAAACCTCCGGTCGGAAGGGTCGGCGTATTCCCGCAAGCAATCGGGACACATCGAAAACCCGCGCATGGTGGTGCGTGGGCGGTCGTAGGGAAGGGTTTCGATGATTGAATAGCGGGGGCCGCATTGCGTGCAATTGATGAACGGATACTGATAACGGCGGTTTGCGGGGTCGCGCATTTCACGCATGCAATCGGCGCAGGCTGCGAGATCCACTGGAGTTGCGGTTTCAATTTCCCCGGTAGCGGCGGTACTTTCCAGAATGCGGAACCCTGCGATGACTTCGGAATCATCCGGGGCGGCCTCAAGCCAGTCAATGCTTGTAACCCGGGCTGCTGGGGGTTGTCGCGTCACGATTTGCGCGCAAAACCGTTCCAAGGTTTCCGCCAAACCAATCGCTCGGATCAACACACCCACAGCATCGTTTTTCACCCAGCCTTCCACACCTAATTCACGGGCCAAGCGATGCACAAACGGGCGGAAACCGATCCCCTGCACCGTGCCACGCACCCGCAACATGCGATCAACGGTGGGCGGTGAGGAATCCATCGGTTGGAGGGTTGGCGACGCGGTTTATTTGACCGATGTCAAATGGGATTCAAGATAGCGATACCATGCTTCCATGCCTTCTCCGCTGCGGGCGGACAACTCGATGCATTCCGCCCGGGGTGCCATCCGGCGGATGTTATCGAGCGCCTGATAACGGTCGAATCCAAGCACTTCCGCGACATCGACTTTTGTGAGAAGAACCAAATCCGCAGACTTGAATATCGGTGGGTATTTCAAGGGTTTGTCCTCACCCTCGGTTGCGGAAAGCAGGACAACTCGCAGGGTTTCTCCGAGATCGAAATCCGCGGGACAAACGAGGTTTCCCACGTTTTCGATGAACAACACCCTGACATCAGTTAGATCCAGCGCCTTGACTCCGCGGGCCACCATGTCCGCATCCAGATGACACGCGGTTCCGGTGGTGATCTGCGCGACCTGCACATGTGGGCGGTGCAAACGCCGGGCGTCGTTGTCGGTTTCGAGATCCCCGACGACCACGGCACAGCGATTGCCAAGGCCGAACTCATCCACCGTCCGCGAAAGCAGGGTGGTTTTCCCCGAACCCGGCGAGGAAAGCAGATTGAGGGTGAGAATGCGCCGCTGCGCAAACAACGCGCGGTTAGAGGCTGCCAAATCATCGTTTTTTGCGAGCAATGAAGTGTGAATCTCGATGGAATGTGGAGGAGTGGATGACGTGCCCGCTCCATCCGATTCCGCAGCACGGGGTTTCAACATTCCCGGAGCGATCCAGCTCAGGACCTTCACGCCGAATGGCACTTTGTTTTTGCAACCGCATTCAACACACATGGCATCAGTTCATTTCGATTCGGCTGAGTTCGAGTTCACGTCCGCGCCTGATTTCGCCGCAGAGATCACCGCAAGTCGGGCAAATGAAAATATAACCTGCCGTATCCTGAGTAAATTCATCGTTGCAACCCTGACAGAAAATCGAAGCGGGAACAATCTCGATTTCAAAATCCGCACCTTCCGCAAGTGTTCCACGGGAAACCACGTCAAAGGCGAAACGCAGGGATTCCACTTCCACCCCGGCAAGTGTCCCGATCCGCAATACCACGCGATTGACCTTCCGGGCACGATTTTCCGTAGCATGTTGCAAAACCAACGTCATCGCGGATTCCATGATGCCGATTTCGTGCATAGGATGACTCAAAACAAATTCTGCGGGTTTCGTCGAGCCCGAGGTGGGCGATCAGAGAATACGCTTAAATCATAAGAGAATATGCATAGCTATAACGTGAGAAATTTCATAATGTGAAACCCTGCTAATAGAGATGCAGGATTCCAAACCTAAACTCCTCATGTTATGGAAACGATTGGTGATTCCTCCCTACCTGATTCTCAGGACCGCGCGACGATCTACGAGCAAATCACATCCCGGGGAGTTCCCCGACGTGAGTTTCTCAAGTTCTGTGGATGGATGAGTGTCTGCATGGGATTGGGGCCCGCAGGTGCCGCACAAGTGGCCGCCGCTTTGGAAACCAAACGTCGCTTGCCCGTGGTTTGGCTGCATTTCCAGGAATGCACATGCTGCAGCGAATCGTTCCTACGTTCATCCCACCCGATTGTGGCGGACATCCTGCTCGACAAACTTTCCCTCGACTACTCAGAAACCTTGATGGCCGCCTCTGGACACCAAGCGGAATCTTGTCTGCAGGATACGATCAAGAAATACAAAGGAGAATATGTCCTGTGCGTCGAGGGTTCCATTCCGCTCGGCGAGGATGGTGTCTATTGCTGCATCGGCGGCAAATCGGCCAAGCAGATCATCGAAGAAGTGGCGGCCGGTGCCAAAGCCATCATTGCATGGGGGAATTGCGCCACCGCCGGTTGTGTCCAAGCGGCGAAACCGAATCCGACCATGGCGGCACCGGTGCATAAGGTCATCGCGGGAAAACCCATCATTCATGTGCAGGGCTGCCCACCGATCGCCGAGGTGATGGCCGGAGTCCTTGTCCACCTGCTGACATTCGACAGGATCCCCGAACTCGATTCTCTCGGGCGACCGAAAGCATTTTATTCCCGCCGCGTCCACGACACCTGCTACCGCAGACCGAATTACGACGCGGGATTGTTTGTCGAGTCGTTCGATGATGAAAACGCACGCAAAGGATATTGCCTCTATAAAATGGGATGCCGAGGTCCGAGCACCTACAACTCCTGCGGCACGATCCGTTGGAATGGAGGCGTCAGTTTCCCCATCCAGTCCGGCCACCCATGCATCGGATGTTCGGAAGAGAACTTCTGGGACAATGGCCCATTCTATCAGCGCCTATCGAATCTGCCCGGCTTCGGCATCGAATCCACGGCGGACAAGATTGGAGCCGCAGTGCTTGGTGCCGCGGCCGTTGGAGCGGCAGCACATGCGGTGATGACCAACCTGCGCAAACGCCATGCTATCGGCGAACAAGCCGGTGAAAGCGCTGAAAAAGCGGAGGAGAACAACGCCAGTCATCATCCCGAACCCGAATCCTGAGCCCCTGACCCATTGATCTTATGAGCGAGCGAATTGTAGTGGACCCTGTCACCCGCATCGAAGGACATCTTCGTATCGAAGCCGAGGTGAAAGATGGAAAAATCGTCGATGCATGGAGTGCCGGCACGATGGTGCGCGGTCTCGAAATCATCCTCAAAGGCCGCGACCCGCGAGACGCGTGGGCGTTTGCCGAACGGGTTTGCGGCGTATGCACGACCGTGCACGCGCTGGCATCCGTGCGCTCTGTCGAAGATGCGCTGGTCATCAAGATCCCGCCGAATGCCGAACTGATCCGCAACATCATGTTCTGCACTCAGTATATCCACGACCACGTGGTGCATTTCTATCATTTGCACGCGCTCGACTGGGTGGATGTCGTCAGCGCGCTCAAGGCGGATCCTGCGGCAACCTCGCAACTCGCGCAGAAACTCTCAAAATACCCGAAAAGTTCGCCCGGATATTTTTCCGACGTCCAGAAACGGCTGACGAAATTCGTCGAAAGCGGGCAATTGGGGATTTTCGCCAATGGATATTGGGGGCACCCGGCATTCAAACTTCCGCCCGAAGCGAATTTGATGGCGGTGGCCCACTATCTCGAAGCCCTCGAATGGCAGAAGGAAATCGTCAAAATCCACGCCATCTTCGGAGGAAAAAATCCCCATCCAAACTACCTCGTTGGTGGAGCGCCATGTTCTATCAACATCAACGAAGCTAATGCCATCAACGCCGAACGCCTCGCGTTTGTCGGTCAGGCGCTGCAGCGTGGACTCGAGTTTGTCGAACAGGTTTACATTCCGGATGTCATGGCGGTGGCGCCGTTTTATCTCGACTGGGCCGGCATTGGCGGTGGGTTGGAAAACTATCTGTGCTATGGTGACCTGCCGACTAACGGATTTTCCGACATTTCCAGTTTCAAATTCCCCCGCGGCGCGATCCTCGGCCGCGATCTGACAAAAGTGCACCCGGTGGATCCCAAGGATGATACCGGTGTCCAGGAATTCATCGATCACTCGTGGTATGAATACTCCAGCGAAG